>Ga0182738_1002088_pt1 | contig 24099 bp, 24 predicted proteins | sample eDN5th30CBELigMG_FD_128876 | JGI IMG/M metagenome (GOLD analysis project Ga0182738, IMG submission 128876) | Enriched Miracle-Growth compost microbial communities from Emeryville, California, USA - eDNA 5th pass 30_C BE-Lig MG (version 2)... ...
CGTCGGCGTCGACCGACAGGAGCCGGGCGACGTAGTCCCGGATACGCTGGTCGACCTGCCCGAAGAGGTTGGTGTGGCGGGGATAGAGCGTGTTGTCGAGGTCGAAGACCCAGGCCTCGACATCCGAGAACCGGCTGAGGTCGGGCGGCGGCGCGCCGGCCGCGGTGGCTGGCCCGTCGGCGGTCATGGCCTGATCAGGGTTCCCGCCCCGTGGTCGGTGAACAGCTCGAGCAGCACCGCATGGGGCGTCTTGCCGTTGAGGATCACGACGCCCTCGACGCCCCGGCCGAGCGCCTCGATGCAGGTCTCGACCTTGGGGATCATGCCGCCGGTGATCGTGCCGTCGGCGATGAGGGCGTTGACCTCGGCGACCGTGAGCTCCTTGATCAGCCGGCCCTCCTTGTCGAGGACGCCGGGCACGTCGGTGAGGAACAGGAGACGGGCCGCGCCGAGCGCGCCGGCGACGGCGCCGGCGAAGGTGTCGGCATTGACGTTGTAGGTCTCCCCGTCGGCGCCCGGGGCGACCGGGGCGATCACCGGGATGAGCTCGGCGCCCAGCACCATGTCGATGACGGCGCGGTTGACCCTCTTCGGCTCGCCGACGAAGCCGAGGTCGACGACCCGCTCGATGTTGGAATCGGGATCGAGCTCGGTGCGGGTCAGCTTCTCGGCGACGACCATGTTGCCGTCCTTGCCGCAGAGGCCGACGGCCTTGCCGCCCTCGGCGTTGATCGCCATCACGATCTCTTTGTTGATCTTGCCGGCGAGCACCATCTCGACCACGTCGATGGTCTTCTTGTCGGTGACCCTGAGGCCGCCGCGGAACTCGGACTTGATGTCGAGCTTCTTCAGCATCTCGCCGATCTGCGGGCCGCCGCCGTGGACCACCACCGGGCGGACGCCGGAAGTCTCGAGGAGCGTGATGTCGCGGGCGAAGGCCCTGCCGAGCGCCGGATCGCCCATGGCGTGGCCGCCGTACTTCACCACCACGACCTTGCCGTCGTAGCGGAGCATGTACGGAAGCGCCGCCGAGATGAGGCGCGCCTTGGCGATGCCGTCCTCGGTCTCCTGGTCGATCGTCACGTCCATCGTCGTCTTCTCGAAAACGTCGGGCGGCCTCTATAGCCCCTGGGGGCGCATGCCACAATGAGCGCCGGCGCTACTCGAGCGTGATGGTGCGGGCGTCGAACATCGTCCCGTCCTGCCCGGTATCGACGTAGACCGCCCGCTCGGGGAAGCGCGTGTCGGTCATGAAGTAGCGGACGCCGTGGGTGCTCCACCCGTACGCGCCGCAGGGCGGCTCGGGCACCTCGTCGTCCGGCGTCGCTTCGAAGGCCTCCTGCCGCGCCCCGGTGGGCCGGATCTCGTAGAAGGCGACGGTGCGCGGCGCCGGGCGGATCGCCGCCGGCTCGAACACGCATTCGTCGTCGTCGGGGATGTAGCCGCGCCGCCGGAGTTCGGGCAGGATCGCGTCGATCCCGTCGTCCGCCGGCTTCCCGAAGACTTGGAGGACGGCCTCCTGCGGCACGCCGTCGATGGCGAGCACGAAGCCCGGCAGCGTCGCGTCGAACAGCGGCTCCCAGACGCCGGTCTCGAGGTCGCAGCGCTCGGCCCAGACGCCGAGGCCGGCGCCGCTCTTCCATTCCCAGCGGCACGCCCCGGGCACCGAGCTTCCTTCCGGCATCGGCGGCTGGGCTTGAAGGCTCCCGGGCGCCGCGACCGCGGCAAGGAGCGTGCACGCGACGACGGCGGTCCTCATTCCTTCCAGTCTCCCGAACCGAAAAAGATGCAAGTCTCGACAAGCTTGCCTAGAATTGACGGATGAGGGCACGATACTACGCGCAGCGCAATCCCGACGGCAGCAGCTGGACGGTCTTCGACCGGACGACGCGCCTGCCGGCGGAGACCGGCGGCCGGCCGCACAACGAGGTGGCCGGGGAGGATGTGGACGAACTGGTCGACATGCTCAACAGCGTCGACGCCAGCCAGCGCGCGACCACCCGGAAGGCGGGCCGCTTCCGGCTGAGGGCCCGGCGCGATCGGTACTACAGCGCCCGCGACCCGCAGAGCGACGCGTGGGCCGTCTTCGACAAGACCACCGGCGGCCCGGCGACGGTGAGCGGCTCCTCGACCAGCGGCCTCTCGCTCGAGGACGCCGACGACCTCGTCGACATGCTCAACGGCATCGCGGCCAGGCAGGGCTGAACGACGTCGTCCCTTCGCGGCGGGTCAGGCGATGCCGGCGGCCGAAAGGCCCTTCGGCGACGACTTCAGCTTCTCGGTGAGCTCGGCGGCGCAGGCGGTCAGCTCCTCCCGATAGTGGTCGCGGTTCCGCATCGCATCCTCCCGCGGCGCGATCAGGCAGAGCGTCGCCGCGCACACCGTGCCCTCCTCGTAGACCGGGGCCGCGAAGCAGTGGGTGAAGCTGTCGGCGATCGAATCGAACGAGAAGAAGCCGGCGTCGCGCGCGCCGTGCACCTCCGCGAGGAAGCGCGAGGGCTCGAGGCGGCCCCCCCTCGGCAGGACGAAGTCGGCGGGCGGGATGAAGGCGAGGATCTCGGCATCGCTCATGTGCGAGACGAGCAGCCGGCCGGAGGCGGTCCAGGGGATCGGCACGGGCTCGCCGACGTCGGAGCTGATCCGGAACGGCCGCCGGCCCTCGTGCATCATGGCGACCGTGTACTTGTTCCCGTCCAGCATGCAGAGCTGCGAGGTCTCGCGGGTCACCTCGGCGAGGCGGTCGAGATAGCCCCGGCACTCGCGGGTGATGTCGAAGCGCCGCTGGTAGGCGAGGCCGAGGAAATAGAGGCGGCGGCCGAGGAACACCCGTCCCTCCTTGTCCACCTCCTCGAGGATGCCGGCCGCGACCATCAGGTCGATCAGCTCGTAGGCGGTCGACTTCGGCGCGCCGAGCCCGGTCGCGATCTCGTAGGGGCGCATCGGCACGCCCCGTTCCCTGAGGAAGCCGAGGATCCCGAAGGCGCGTTCGAGGCCCCGCATCCGCTGCCTCGGAGGGCTGACAACCCGCTGCTCCACGGAAAGCGCTCCTTCGACCGTTTGCCCATTGCCAGCCGCACAGGGCACGGTTAGCATTTCACATCCGCTATAGCATCATATATTCCATTATAGCGGACCAACGGGACAGGATATCGGTTGCCTATCGGGTCGGCCAGCGGGGAGAACGGAACGCGCCGTGCCGACGCGGCCCATGTCGGTCCGTCACACCCAACGAGGGGGATTCCATGTTGAAGCTTTCATCTCTCTACGCATCGGTCAGTGCCGTCTGTCTGGGCGTGATCGCGTCCGTGGGGCTCACCACCCATGCCGATGCGGCAGCCAACTGCATCAAGGGCGACCGCAAGGCGCCCTATACGCTCGGCTGGGCGAACATCTACTCGGTCCCGACCTGGATGAAGCAGACCGAGGGCACGATCACCACGATGGTCGACGAGCTGAAGCAGCAGGGCCTCGTCGACGAGCTCGTCATCACCGACGCGCAGGGCGACGCCAACACCCAGATCCAGCAGATCCAGTCGATGATCGACGCCGACGTCGACGCGATCCTGCTCATCGCCGGCTCCTCCACCGCACCGGCCCGCGTGCTCGAGGACGCCTGCGCCAAGGGCATCGCCATCATCAATTTCGACAGCCTCGTCGACACCGACCAGGTGACCGCCAAGATCAACACGGACTCGAACAAGTGGGGCGACACCGCGGCCCGGTGGCTGATCGGCGAGCTCGGCGGCAAGGGCAAGATCCTCGTCCTCAACGGTCCGGCCGGCGTGTCGGTGTCGGAGGATCGCCGCGCCGGCGCCAACGAGGCGCTCGCGGCCAATCCCGACATCGAGATCCTCGCCGAGACCAACACGGCCTACAACGTCGCCCCCGCGCAGGAGGCGGTGACCTCGCTCCTCTTCGCCCATCCCGAGATCGACGGCGTCCTGTCGCTCGGCGGCGCGCTTTCCGCCGGCGCCATCCTCGCCATGGACAAGCAGGGCCGGCCGATGGTGCCGATCACCGGCGAGAACGCGCGCCAGTTCCTCGAGCTGTGGAAGGAGAAGGACCTCACGTCCTGGGCGACCATGCAGCCGAACTGGCTCGGCGCGCTCGCCGCCTACACCGCCGTGCAGGCGCTCGAGGGCAAGGACATCCCGGCCTTCATCGAGGTGCCGCTGCCGATCATCGACAACAGCAACATCGACGAGTACCTGGCGCGGGCCGGCGACTTCCCGGCCGACGGCTACATCTACTCGCCGTTCGACCAGGCGCTGTTCGACCAGTTGCTGGCGGCGAAGTAGCCGTCCGCGTCCCCATGGCGCCGGCGCCGACCCTCGCCGCCCGCGGCGTGTCGAAGTCGTTCTTCGGCAACCGCGTGCTCGACGACGTGTCCATCACGCTCGTGCCCGGGCGGATCCACGCGCTCCTCGGCGAGAACGGGGCCGGCAAGTCGACGCTGATCAACCTGCTGTCGGGGGCGCTCGTCCCCGACAGCGGCACCATCGAGCTCGGCGGCGAGACCCACCGCAGCCTCAACCCGCGCGAGGCGCGGCGCGGCGGCGTCGCGGTGGTCCAGCAGGAGCTGGGCCTCACCGCCGACCTCTCCATCGCGGAGAACATCGGCCTCGGCGCCTATCCGCGCCGCTTCGGGCTGATCGACTACCCGGCCCTTGCCCGCAAGGCCCGCGCGGCCTGCGACCTCGTCGGCCTCCGGGAGGACCTCTCGACGCCGGTGGCTGGGCTGCCGCTCGGCCGGCGCCAGCTGGTCGAGATCGCCAAGGCGCTGTTCCGGGAGCCGCGCGTCCTCATCCTCGACGAGCCCACCTCGTCGCTGTCGGCGCACGAGGCCGACACCCTCACCCGGCTGCTCGAGACGCTGAAGGCGTCCGGCGTCGCCATCCTCTACATCTCGCACCGCCTCAACGAGGTGATGCGCCTCTGCGATCACGTCACGGTGCTGAAGGACGGCGTCGTCACCGCCGACCGCTCGCTCGAGGGCGTCGACGCGGCCGGGCTGGTGCGCCTCATGGTGGGCCGCGATCCCGGCGACCTCTTCCCCTCATGGACGCCGGCGCCCGCACCGGAGACGCTGGTCTCGGTCGACGGCTTCACCGGCGGCATGCTCCGCGACGTCAGCATCGACATCCGCCGCGGCGAGGTGCTCGGCATCGGCGGCCTCGTCGGGCAGGGCCAGGAGGACCTCCTTCTCGCCCTCTACGGCGCCCTCCCCGCCCGGGCCCGCGCCGCCATGTTCAACGGCGTCGCCGGCGTCCCGTCCAGCGTGATGCGCGCCAACGCCCTCGGGCTCGCCTACGTGCCGGCCGACCGCAAGCGCGAGGGCCTCCATCTCACCCACACCATCGCCTGGAACATGATGGTGCCGTCCTTGGGGCGCGCCCGCGGCCTCGCGCTCCGCAACCGGGCGAGCGAGCGAGCGCTCGCGACGACCCTCGCCGACCGGCTGACGATCAAGGGCGACCTCACCCGCGCCGTCCAGGCGCTGTCGGGCGGCAACCAGCAGAAGGTCGCCCTCGCCAAGTGGATGCCGAGCGACCCGCCGATCCTCCTCCTCAACGATCCCACCCGCGGGGTCGACGTCGAGACCAAGCGCGAGATCTACGTGCTTCTCCGCCGTTTCGCCGCGGAAGGGCGCGCGGTGGTGCTGTCGAGCTCCGACACCCCCGAGCTCGTCCATCTCTGCGACCGCGTCGCGGTGATGCGCGAGGGGCGGATCGTCAGCACCCTGCCCCATGGCGAAGCCAGCGAGGAGGCGATCGTCGCCGCCGCGATGGCGGCCGAGCCGGAAAGAGCCGCGGCGTGAGCACCGCATCGGGCGCGCTCTACTGGCCGGTGCAGCGCCGGCGCAACCGCGGCCTCATCGGCCTCTTCGCGGTGGTGGCCGTCTTCCTCGCCCTCTACATCTACCTCTTCCCCGGCTTCCTCACCGTTTCGGGCATCGCCAAGTTCTCGCAGAGCTGGTTCCCGCTGGCGCTGGTGGCGATGGCGCAGGGAATCCTGATGCTGACCGGCGGCATCAGCCTCGCCATCGGCCCCCTGGTCAGCCTCGGCGCCGTGGTGGCGGCGACCACGATGGCTGGTCCGCTCGGCGCCCCCGGCGGGATCGCCGCGGTAGCCCTCGCCGGCCTCGCCATCGGCTCGGTGTCGGGCGTGATCGTGGTCCGGCTGCGCCTGCCGGCGATCGTCGTCACCCTCGCCGCCGCCTTCATCATCGGCGGGATCGCGCTTCTCATCCTGCCGCGGCCCGGAGGCGAGATCCCGCTGTGGTTCTCGAACCTCCTCGCCGGCAACACGCCGGTGGCCCTCGGCCTGCTCGTCGTCGTGGCGCTGTCGTGGAAGCTCTACCTCGCGACGCCGATCGGCCTCAGCCTCTACGCCGCGGGGGAGAACCCGGTCGGCGCCTACCGCTCGGGCGTCCCGGTCGACCTCGCCCGGATCGTCGCCTATGCCATCAGCGGGCTGCTCTGCACGCTGGCCGGCCTGTTCGTCGCGGCGCAGACCGGCTCGGGCGATCCGGTCATCGGCACCGCCTTCACGCTCAACTCGATCGCGGCGGCCGTGCTCGGCGGCATCGGCTTCCTCGGCGGCAAGGGCACCATGCGCGGCGCGCTCGCCGGCAGCCTCCTCCTCAGCCTGATGATCAGCGTCATGTTCTTCCTCGGCTTCTCGCCGGTCGCCCAGTACGTCGCGCAGGGGCTGATCATCATCGGCGCCGTCGCCATCCCCGAGATCAGGCGCTGGAGGAGCGTGACGTGAGCCGGTCCGCGAGCGAACGCTTCCCCGCCTTCCGCATCGGCACGATCCTCCGGAGCCGCGCCTTCCTGACGCTGGCGCTGGTGATCGCGGTATGGGTCGTCGCCGGCCTCCTCAAGCCGGGATTCGGCGCCTACGGGCACCTTCGCTACCTGCTCGAGCTCGCCGCCGTGATCGGCATCGTCTCGATCGGCCAGACGCTTGTCGTCATCGCCGGCGGCATCGACCTCTCGGTCGGGGCTATCGTCACGGTGAGCGCCGTGGGCGTGCCGCTCGCCACCATCGCCGGCGATCCCACGGGCGGCGTCGCCATCCTGATCGTCCTCGCCGCGGCGACCGTCATCGGCGCGCTCAACGGCCTCGGCGTCGCGTTCCTGCGCGTCCACCCGATGATCATGACCCTTGCGATGGCGACGTTCCTGCAAGGCGTCCTGATCCTCATCGCGGGCGGCACGGCGATCTCGGCCGGCAGCCCCATCCTCTCCTTCCTCGGCAACGCCCGCCCGCTCGGCATCCCGGCCGGCGTCGTCCTCTGGATCGTCGCCTCGGTCCTCGCCCTCGTCCTCCTCCACGCGACGCCGTTCGGCGCCCGCGTGTTCGCCCTCGGCGCCAATCCCCTCGCCGCGGCGCTCTCCGGCATCAACACGCGCGGCACCACGGTCGCGGTCTATGCCATCTCGGGCTTCACCGCCGGCCTTGCCGGGATCCTCGTCCTCGGCATGAACGGCCAGGGCTATGTCGGCATCGGCGACCCCTACCTCCTCGCCTCGATCGCCGCGGTGGTGCTCGGCGGCACGTCGATCCTCGGCGGCACCGGCACCTATGCGGGAACGATCCCCGGCGCGGTGCTGCTCGTCACCATCACCGCGCTGATCACCGTGGTGAACGCCTCCCCGGGCTGGCGCAGCATCCTGTTCGGCTCGCTCATCCTCATCCTCCTCCTCTTTTCCGGCCGCGAGGCGGCCCGCCGGTAGCAGTCCCCATGTCCCAGTCCCACGGAATCACGGTCGAGGCGGCCGCCGAGCTGCTCGCCGCGCTGGTCGCCATCCCCAGCATCAATCCCGACCTCCTGTCGCCGGACTCGGCCCCCGAATGGGGCGGCGAAGCGCGCATGGCCGCCTTCGTCCACCAATGGCTCGCCGACAACGGCATCGCCGCGTCGCTCGAGGCGGTGCTGCCCGGCCGGCCGAACGTCGTCGCGCGCCTGCCCGGCCCGGAGGGCGCGCCGCGCGTCGTCTGGGAAGGGCACACCGACACCGTTCAGGTCGAGGGCATGGCGGACCCGTTCACGCCCGTGGTCCGCGACGGCCGCCTCTACGGGCGCGGCGCCGTCGACGACAAGGCGAGCCTCGCGATGTTCATGCTCGCGCTCCGCGCCGCGCGCGACCTTCCCCGCGACTGCGACGTCACCTTCGTCGCCGCGATCGACGAGGAGACCACCTTCCGCGGCGTCTCCCATCATGTCGCGCACCGTCCACCCTACGACATGGGCATCGCCGGCGAGCCGACCGGCCTCCGCATCGTCTCCGCCCTCAAGGGCGCGACCCGGTTCGTCGTCGAGGTCCACGGGAAGAACGCCCATTCCTCGCGTCCCCACGAGGGGATCGACGCGATCGCCATCGCCGCCGACCTCCACGCCTGGCTGCGCGGGCACATGAAGCGCGACACCCGGAGGCACCCGATGCTCGGGCCGCGGGCGCTGACCTGCACCCTCATCGAGGGCGGCGAGGGCCTCAACAGCGTGCCGGCGCTCGCCCGGCTCACCTTCGACATGCGCACCCTGCCCGACCAGTCCGGCGACGACGCCTGGCGCGAGATCGCCGACGCCGTGGCGGGATTTCCCCTGCCGCCGGGGGCGCGGATCGAGACCCGGCCGCCCTTCATCAACGGGATGGCGATGGAGGTGCCGCCGGATGCGGCAATTGTCGGCCGTCTCGGCGCCGCGCTCCGCGCGGCGGGGCGCGATCCGCAGCCGGTCGGCGCGCCCTTCGGGTCGGACGCGAGCACGTTCACCCGGAGCGGCACCCCGACGGTGGTGTTCGGCCCCGGCGACATCGCGCAGGCGCATGCCATCGACGAATATGCCGACCTCGCCGAGATCGCGGCGGCGGCGCGGATCCTGGTCGCGACGGTCACGCCCGGCTGAGGGGCCGGACCTGGAGGCTCACTTCTCGGTGGCGGTGAACGAGCCGTCCCAGTCGGCCGGCGGCGGATCGGCGCGCCAGCCCGCGATCCGGGCCTCGTAGAGGTCGTAGAGCTTCCCCAGCGCCGGGAGGCCGACGCCGCGGCAGGCGGCGAGCGCGGCCTCGGCCTCATCCCACGCCTGGCGACGATAGGCGGCGATCATCGCGGCATGGTGCGGGGCGAGGCGCTCGACCGGCGCCGGATCGCCGAGCGCCGCGGCGAGCGTGTAGAGCCGGCTCGGCGCGGTGCGCCCCTTGACCTTGATCAGGTCGAGCTCGAGCTTCGGCGCCGCGACCTGGTCGGCCGTGGTCTCGCCGATGACGATGGTCATGCCGTAGACCTTGGAGAGGCCCTCGAGTCGCGAGGCGACGTTCACGTCGTCGCCGATCGCCGAATAGTCGAAGCGCTGGGCCGAGCCAAGATTGCCGACGCAGCAATTGCCGCTGTTGATGCCGATGCCGATCGACACCGGCGCGAAGGGGCGCCCCGCCGCCTTCGCCTCCTCCGCCCATGTCGCGTTGAGCGCGTGCATGCCCTCCGCCATGCCGATCGCCGCCGTGCAGGCATTGGCCGCGTGGTCGGGATCGTCGAGCGGGGCGTTCCAGAACGCCATGATCGCATCGCCCATGTACTTGTCGATGGTGCCGCGGCGCTGGAGGATCACGTCGGTGAGCGGGGTCAGGAGGCCGTTGATGAACTGCGTCAGCTCGTGCGCCGTGAGGCGCTCCGAGATCGAGGTGAAGTTCCGCACGTCGCAGAACAGGATGGTCAGCTCCTTGACCTCGCCGCCGAGCTCGAGCCGCTCGGGATTGGCGATGAGCTCGTCGACCACCGCCGGCGCGACGTAGTGCGAGAAGGCGAGCCGTACCTGCGCCCGCTGCTGCTCCACCCGGCGGTAGATGTAGAGCGTCGCCGCCGCGACCAGGAGGGCGATCGCCAGCGCCGGGTAGGACGGGTCGAGGAGGAGATGCAGGTACCGGTAGGCGAGCCAGGCGCCGAGGACGATCGCGAGCACCACCGTGACGCCGGTCATGGCCGAGGCGAGCGCCGGCAGCCGCGGCATGACCGCGGCGAGCGCGAGGCCGACGACGATCACGACGAGGAGCTCGATCGCCGGCCCGTAGTCGGGGCGGGTGAGCTGGCGGCCGGAAAGGATGTGCTCGAGCACCTGGGCCTGGATCTCGACCCCCGGCAGCGAGGCGTCGAGCGGCGTCGCCCGGAGATCGTTGAGGCCGGCGGCGCTGGTGCCGACGAGGACGATCGTCCCCGCCACGTCGCCCGCGTCGTTGCTGCCCTCGAGCACCGTCCAGGCCGGGATGAAGGCCGCGGGGTTGGACGGGCGGAACTGGAGCCAGACGGCGCCGTCTGCGTCGGTCGGGAACTCGATGTCGCCGACCTTGATGTGGTTGAGGCCGGTGGCGCTGCCGAAGGCCTCCTCGCCGCTGGCGTTCGAGGCCTTGAGGATGAAGGTGGACGCGCCCTGGGCGACGCGGAGCGATTCCGCCGCGAGGCTCGGCACGAACTGCTCGCCCACCCGGAAGACCAGCGCGATCCGCCGCACCACCTGGTCGCGATCCGGGATCCAGTTGAGGGCGCCGATGCCGAGCGCCTGCGCGTCGAGGACCGGGAGGTTGCCGGTGGAGCCGGCGAAGGCGGCGACGAACGGCGCCGGATCGTCGCCGGCGACCGCGAAGCCCGCCTTGACCGGCGGCGGCGGCCCCTTGCGGCCGGTGAGGACCGTGGCGAGCACCGTCGGGCTCGATCCGATCGCCGCGGCCAGCCGCGCGTCGTTTCCCGGCTGGCCGGCGAAGGCCGCCGCGAGCGCCGCGGCCTGCTCCGGCGGGAGGGCGGCAAGGATCTGCTCGGGCGACGTCTGGTCGGGCTCGGCGAACAGCACGTCGAACGCCACCGCCGCCGCGCCCTGGTCGCGCAACGCTTCCAGCATCCGCGCCACGGTGGTTCGCGGCCATGGCCACTGGCCCACCCGCTGGAGCGACGCTTCGTCGATGTCGACGATCCGCACCGGCAGCGCCGGGTCGTATTCCTGCGGATCGAGCCGCTGGTACGAATCGAAGGCGATCAGCCGGAGCGCCTGGAGACCGAAGGGATCGGCGATGCGGACCGCGGTCGCGCCGGCGAGCACCGCGAGGACCAGAAGCAGGTACGGCCAGCCGGCCCGGAACCTCATGCGCCCCCTCCCCGGCGGGCGGAGCGGGCCGGACGCGTCCCCGAAGCCTCGCCCGGCGCGGGCGCCTCAGGGCGGGGACGGGACGGGCTCTGCACCTCGGGGGCGGGCATGGAGGTCTCCCAACTTCCCCATGCTCCTACCACATCGCACGTCGCGGGGAGGAGCCCGCCGGCGCTTCAGACGGCGGCGACGAGGTCGGCGATGCTCTCCCCGATGAGGAAGACGCCGATGGCGAAGATGAGGAAATACACCACCTCGTAGAAGCGCTTCGCCTCGATGCGCCGGATGAGCCAGACGCCGAAGATGGTCGCCGGGATCGAGAACGGCAGGAGGACCGCCGAGGTGAGGAGGTTCTCGCTGCTGAACTGGCCGAGGAAGAAATAGGGCCCGAGCTTCAGCGCGTTCACGATGAAGAAGAACACCACCATGGTGCCGGCGAAGATGCGCGGCGCGAGGCGGAGCGGGGTGACGTAGATCTGGTAGGGCGGGCCGCCGGCGTGGCTGACGAAGCTGGTGAAGCCGCTCACCGCGCCCCAGAAGGTCCCCTTCACGACGTTCTGGGGATGCGGGTCGACCGCCCGGCGCTGGCGGAGCCAGTAGTTGAGCGCGAAGGCGACCGAGATGACCCCGAGGATCAGGCGGATCTGCTCCTCGCCGACCCAGGCCGCGGTCCACCAGCCGACGGCGACGCCGACCAGCGCGCCGGGCATCATGACCGCCATCGTCCGGCTGTCCCACTCGCCCCAGTAGGAATAGAGGGCCACGAGGTCGCTGAGGACGAGGATGGGGAGCACGATGCCCGCCGCCTGGACGGGCGAGACCGCGAGCGAGAGGATGGGGACGACGAGGAGACCGACCGAGCCGAAGCCGCCCTTGGCGAGGCCGAGCACCAGCACCGCGGGTATCGCGGCGATGTAGAACCAGGGATCGTCGATCATCGAGAGGCGCGCGGGGGCGGAATGCCGGGGACGGGAGCCCGATGATAGCCCCTCCCGCCTCGCAGCGGCAACAGGAGTGGGGTAATTTGCCGTCGATGGGCCGATGCACGGCCCGGACGAAGATCGGAGGCCTTGAGGCGATGCTGCTCGACAACAAGGTGGCGGTGGTCACCGGCGGTGCGAAGGGGATCGGCTATGCCATCGCCCGGCGCTTCCTCGAGGAAGGCGCCCGCGTGATGATCGCCGATACCGACGACGAGGCCGGCCCTGCGGCCGCTGCCGAGCTCGGCGGGATCGGGGGGGTCCGCTACATCGAGTGCGACGTGAGCGAGCGTCTCGACGTCCGCAACATGGTGGCCGCGACCATCGACGCCTTCGGCGACATCGACGTCCTCGTCAACAACGCCGCGATCCTCGTCAAGGAGGACTTCCTGACGCTCGATCCCGACGACTTCGATCGCGTGCTCCGCGTCAACCTCAAGGGCGCGTTCCTCTGCGGGCAGGCGGTCGCGCGCCACATGGTCGAGCGGATCGAGGCCGGCGGCCGGCCGGGGGCGGTCGTCAACATGTCCTCGGTCAACGCCGTCTTCGCGATCCCCGACCAGGTCCCCTACTCGGTCTCCAAGGGCGGACTCGCGCAGCTCACCCGGGTCATGGCGCTGTCGCTCGCGCCCTATGGCATCCGCGTGAACGCCATCGGCCCCGGCTCGATCGCGACCGAGATGCTCGAATCGGTGATGACCAATCCCGCCGTCCGCAACACCATCCTGTCGCGGACCCCGCTCGGGCGGATCGGCGAGCCGCGGGAGATCGCGGCGATCGCCGCCTTCCTCGCCTCCGACGAGGCGAGCTACGTCACCGGTCAGACCATCTACGCCGACGGCGGCCGGCTGCCGCTCAACTACACCGTGCCGGTCAAGGAATGACGCGCCGCCCGCCCGCTCAGCGCATGCGGAGCGCGCGGTCGTAGAAGTTCGGGATCGGCACCTGCCGGGCGAAGAAGGTGCCCTGCGGGAAGAAGCGCAGCTCGAGCACCGCGCCGGAGACGCGCCGGCCCGGCTGGTCGAACAGGAAGTTGCCCAGCGAATAGGCAAGGAGCGCCGTGCCCCCGGCCAGCGCCCGGAGGCCGTCGCCGGCGACATGCGGATGGGCGCCGACGATGAGCGACACCGCCGCCCGGCGAAGCACGTCGGCGAGGTAGTCCTCGCGCTCGTCCGGGATGCGGGAATACTCCATCCCCCAGTGTATGAACGCGGCGACCGGCGGGGCGGCGTCCGACCGGGTCACCGCGTCGAGGATCGTCTCGGCCTCCTGCCCGCTGCCCGCGGCGTTGTCGAGGTCGGTGAGGGCGAAGGCACGCAGCGGCCCGAGGTCGCGGGCCTCCGGCCCGTCCAGCACCGCGATGCCCGCCGCTTCGAGCCGGGCCTTCATCGCCGCGCGCGGTCCGGGGCCGAAGTCGGTGCTGTGGTTGTTGGCGATCGACACGGCGACGACGCCGAGGCGCTTCAGCCAGTCGAGCGTCAGGTCCTCCGGCATGGCGAGCTGCACGTCGCCGATCCCGGTGGGCAGCTCGGGCAGCATCACCCCCTCGAGGTTGAGCACCAGCGGGCAGCCGCCGAGCACGTCGCCGATCTCGGCGACGAGGCGTTCGCGGATGTCGGGACGGGAGAGGATCGGGGCGAGATGGCGGCCGAAGAAGGTGTCGCCGGCGAAGCAGAGGCGCTCGCCGTCGACGTAGCCGGCGAAGTCCGTCCGCGCCTCCGGAGGCAGGTAGGCCTGGACGATGTAGCTCGTGGTCTCCTCGACCGCGTGGCCGAGATAGAGCTCCATGTTGCTGTTGGCGATCACCACCGGCCGCGCCCCGAAATGCTCGGCCTGGAGCCGCATCTGGAGGTACTGGCTACCGCGGGAATCGAGATGCTGGGGCTGGCGGAGCTTCGCCACGGCGTCGAGGTCGTGGGCGGCGATGACGTTGAGCGTCTCCTGGTCGCGAAGGATCGCCTCGGGAAGCGTCAGGTAGTGCGAGAAGTCGGTCGACTGGAGGAGGAGGGTCCGCTCCGTCACGAGCGGCGCCAGCGCCTCCGCCATCGCGTCCCATTCGGCGCGGCTGGAGCCGATGGCGACGGCGACCGGGACCACGGGCGTGCCGGGGAAGAAGCGGGCGACGTAGGGGAGGAGCGCCGTGATGCCGTGCTCCCGCGCGAAGAGGCCCGACTCCTCGACCAGCGCCGGGTCGGCGAGGAGCGCATCGACCGCCGCGACGTCGGTCGGGACCCGGCCGTAGACCGTGTCGAACGGTCGGCGGGTCGTCGCGAACGGCCGCCGGGCGCGCTTGAAGTGATCCGGCGTGAGGACGACGACGCGGTCGTAGCGGTTGTCGCGGGCAAGGAGGAAGGCGCGCGCGATGAGGTCGGCGGCGACGAGGTGATGCGGGACGGTGAGGCCGGTGACGGGCCGCGGCGGGATTCCCAGCGCCTCGGCGGCGGCGATCGATTCGGCGAAGATGCGGTCTTCGCGAAACGGCGACGGCACCGGCTCCTCCGCCCGGGCGGCAACCGCAGCGAAAAGCACCGTAACGAGAAGGGCGAGGACGGGGGCGCCGGTCATGCCCCAGCTTTTGCCGGACCAACCGTGAATCGCAACCCCCCGCCCGAAGACGGCCCCGGCGCCCGCGCTTCACACGCGGGCTACGGAACGCGGGTGATTCACGGGCGCCGGGACGGGCCCTGCGACCGCGGGGGTCGCCGGCCCGAGGCAAGCGTCTGTCGTCAGGCGGCGCGGGCGGCCTTGAGGGCCTTCGCCCACCACACGACGTCGTCGATCATCGTCTCCGCCGCCTGCTGGACATCGGCGAACTTGGCCGGGTCGAGCGGCGCCTTCTCCTGCATGAGCGGGGCCATCAGCGGCCACATGATGTGCACGCCGTGGCGGACCGGCGCCATCTGCAGCTCGACCGCGATGTTGCGCATCTGCTCGATCGCGCGGGCACCGCCGGTCGAGCCGTAGCCGACGAAGCCGATCGCCTTGCGGTTCCACTCCGGATAGACCCAGTCGAAGGCGTTCTTCATCGCCGCGCCGGGCCCGCGGTTGTACTCGGGGGCGACGACGATGAACCCGTCCTGCGCGGCGATCGCCTCGGCCCACTTGGCGGCGGCCGGCAGCGGCTCGTTGACCCAGGCCGGGCTGACCGGCGAATCGAAGAGCGGGAGGTTGAAGTCCTTGACGTCGAGGAACGTCGCCTCGACGTCCGTCCGCTTCTTCAGCTCGTCGAAGATCCACCGTGCGGGCTTGTCGCCGAAACGGCCCTCGCGCACCGAACCGAGGATCACTGCAATCTTGACCATGTCCGTAACCTTTCTCAGCTCCCGGAAGGCCACGACGAGCGGCCGCCCCGAACAGGGCTGAGACTTGGCCCCGGACGGACCCCCTGCGAAGGGCTTAAATTTCGATAGAATCCATCAGTTTTACTGATGCATCATGCCGTTGGCGCGTGGTCCGGCGAGGAGCGCCAGGGACGGATGGGGCGCGTTGCGCGACACCGCCGGGCTCTCGCCGAGAAGGCCGTGGCCGGCGCACTCGGCGACGTGGCGGCGGAGGTCCTCGATCAGCCAGCGGCCGGCCGTGCCGGGCGCACGGCCGCGCTCGTGGACGACATGGATGTCGAGGCCGGCGAGGGTCGGCTCGGCGACGTCGAGCATCGTGAGGCGGCCGGCATCGACGTGGTCGCGGACCAGGTGATAAGGCATGTTGCACCAGCCGAAACCGGCCAGCAGGAACTCGAGGCGCGTCGCAAGGTCCGCGAAGCGCCACGTCCGGAAGCTGACGATGCCGCCGGTGAGGCCGTTGCTCACCGGCGTCCGGTCGGTCAGGACGAGCTGCACCTGGTTCTCGAGATCGGCGCGGAGGATCGGCCCCTCGAGGCGGGCGAGCGGATGGCTGGTCGCCACCACCGGCACCATGGGGATGGTCACCAGGAACTCGCTCTCGCGGTTGTCGCTGACGCCCGGCAGGGGAACGCAGAACGCGAGCCGCGCCGCGCCGTCGCGGAGGCGCTGCTCGGCGCCCCCCATGGCCTCGGTGAACACCGTCACCTGGAGGCAGGGATAGACCGCGCTGAGCGCCCGGAGGCTGCGGGTAAGGACGAGGCTCGGGAACATCGCGTCGACCGCCAGCGTCAGCTCCGGCTCGACGCCCTCGGAGAAGCTTTCGGCCTTGGCCTTGAGCGCCTCGGCACCGCCGATCAGGCGCCGCGCATCGGCGAGGAGGACGCGACCGGCGTCGTTGAGATGCGGAATCTTCCCCTCGCGGTCGAACAGCGTGACGCCGAGCGCCGTCTCGAGCGACTGGACCGCCTGGCTGATCGCCGACTGGACCCGTCCCAGTTTCCGTGCCGCGGCCGAAAAGCTGCCTTCCTCGGCAACGCTGACCAGTATCCGCAACTGGTCGAGAGTGAGCGGATCCAACATCACGTATGAACCTAACTGATGAACGACTTCACTATTTGGCTCATTCCGCACCGCATTCAAGGGACCATATCCAACCTCGTGACTGAACGCCTTCACAGGAGACTGACAATGCACATCAAGGCTCTCGCGGCCACCGCCGCCACCGTCGTCGCGCTCAGCGCGGGCTCGGCCTTCGCGTGGGATCTCCACGATTCGCTGGCTCCCGCCCCCAATCCGACCCCCACGGTGTCGCAGTCCTATTCGGACGGCGCGGACCTTCAGATCCCCGGCGTCGGCACGGTGAACTCGGGCGGCTCCGCCTATGACTTCCAGTGCGCGGACGCCAAGGCCATGTATCCGGCGGGCAGCTTCCAGGTCTCGACCTTCTGCGCGCCTGGCGACCGGTGATCGTCGCCCTCGTGGAAGGGGACGGGTAGCACTCCCGCCCCCTTCCAGGCCGGCGCCGCAGCAGGTTGACCGAGACTTCGGCAGATCGCCGGAGACGCTGTCGCGCGCCGTTCTTTTGCCTCTCGCCTCCCCTCCTGAAAGGCGGTATCCCCGAAATGGGGACCGCCAGCAGGGAGAGGAGACGATGAGCGTTGAGCAGCCGATCGGCGAGCGTGTGGTTGCCGGTCACGCACGCCGGCCCGGCGCGGTGACCCTCGAGGGCCGCTTCGCCGTCGTCGAGAAGTTCGATCCGGCACGCCACGGCGCCGCCTTCTGGGCGGGCGTCGAGGGGCGCGATTCCCTCTGGACCTACATGGGCAACGGGCCCTTCGACGGCGAGGCCGCGTTCATGGCCTGGCTCGAGTCGCGCGTCGAGGTCGCCGATCCCTATGCCTACGCCGTCGTCGACCGGCGCACCGGCGCCGCGGTCGGCACGGTATCGCTCATGGAGACGAGGCCCGCGATGCGGGTCATCGAGATGGGCAGCATCGTCTACGCCCCCGCCCTCCAGCGCACCCCCGCCGCCACCGAGGCGCAGTATCTCGCCGCCGCCTACGTCTTCGACACGCTCGGCTATCGGCGCTACGAGTGGAAGTGCAACGCCCTCAATGCGCCATCCCGCCGTGCAGCACTTCGCCTCGGTTTCACTTTCGAGGGCGTTTTCCGCCAGCATATGATCGTCAAGGAGCGGAATCGCGACACGGCCTGGTTCTCGATGCTCGACAGCGAGTGGCCGGCGAGAAAGAGGGCATTCGAACGGTGGCTCGATCCTTCCAATTTCGACGCGGACGGCCGGCAGCGGGTCGGGCTCGGCAATTTCATGCACGTCGGCTGACGGCGCTCGCCGCCGCGATCGTCGCCGCCGGCGGCAGCGTCGCGGCCGAGCCCCGGGCCCTCGCCCCCTTCAAGGACGAGCTCTTCGCCTACCGCAACATCCTCCAGTCCGAGTACGACGGCGACTTCCTGCTCGTCGACTACGACCGGCCGCGCGACCTCTACGCACGCGACGCGGTCAAGCTCGAGAAGGTCAAGCCGGAATACATCGATCTCTCGACCCGGGCGGTGGAGAGCGATCGCGCCCTCCGGGTGGGGGGACGCAAGGTCGCCTACACCGCGGTGGGCAAGGCCGACGGCGACGCCAGCGCCGTCGTCATCTTCATCCACGGCCGCGGCACGACGCGGGCGAGCGGCGCCAGCGACCTCATCCACGGCGGCAACTTCAATCGCGTCAAGAACCTGATGATGCGGAGCGACGGCGTCTACATCTCCGCCGACTTCTCCGACTTCGGCCGGCGCGGCACGGCGGAGATGAAGGCTCTGGTCCTCGACCAGGCGGCGCGCTCGCCCGGCGCGCCCGTGGTGCTGGCCTGCGGCTCGTGGGGCGGCAAGATCTGCTGGCGGCTGCTCTACGACGGCGACACCGCGCCGCTGATCAAGGGCGTGCTCTTCCTCGATTCGGACATGAACGGCGACTTCGTGGCGCGCGCCGCGCGGCTGCCGCCCGGACAGCGCCCGGCGATCAGCATCTCCAACTCGATGGAGGACTGGGTTCTCGGCTACAAGTCGCAGCTCGCCTTCTTCAAGCGCATGAAGAGCGAGGTGCCGGACTATCCGATCCGCTTCGTCCTCTTCGACGAGGGGACGCACGGCATCTCGCTGCGCATGACCGACTGGCGCGACGTGCTCAACTGGATGTTCGCCGCCGACGCCAGACCCTGAGGCGCCGGCCGGAAGCCGGCGCCTCGACGCCTGCTACCGCGTGATGCTCGCAAGGTTGGCGTGCGCCACCACGAGCCACGCTCCCCCGCCGCCTTTCCGGAACACGGTGAGCCGCGGTCCGTAGCGCATCTCGGTCTCGCTGCCGAGGGTGATCGGAGTGGTGATCTCGTAGCGGGCGACGAGATAGTCGCCGTAGCCGGTGACCACGACCGAATCGACCTTCGGCGGCTCGGGGAAACGCGGCAGCTCGGACTGGAGATAGGCCGCGGCATCATAGGCGGAGCCGTCGGCGCGAATGATCTGGAACTCGGGCGCGAGGATCCTGCCCACCGCCGCCGCGTCGCCCGAGGCGACCGCGCCGACCCAGGCCTCGACCGCGGCCTCTCCGGCCGCCCCGGGGTCGCTCATCAGGCCCATGCCGAGATTGGCGAGCGCCTGCATCTTCCACGCCCCGTCGGCGCGGGTGAAGACCGCCATCCGGGGCTGCTCCTCGGAGGCGAGGCCGGTGCCCTCGATCGTGCCGGTCACGCCCGAGAAATAGGTCGCGGTCAGCACGTCGCCGGACTGGAAGGCGCGGATCCCGTCGAGCCTGTAGTCCGAATAGGCGGGCGGCCGCGAGAGATAGGTCTCGCGGTCGTAGCGGGTGCCGTCGGTGCGGATGATCTGGAAAGCGTCGCCCAGCACGTCGGCGAGCGCGCCGCGCCCGGCCAGCGCCTCGTAGAAGCGGCCGAGTTCGGCCTTGGCGAGCGTGCCGGCATCCTCCTGCGCCTCGGCGCCGCCCCGCATCGCCCAGCCACCGGCAAAGCCGGCGCCGAGCACGGCGGCGACGAGAAGCAGTCTCCGCAGTCCGGTCGAATATGCCCTCGACATGAGCCGTCCCCTCCCTCGTTGTCGCCGCTCCATAGCACGGGGCAACCGGCGCGTCGCCGGGGACGCGCCGTGGGCGGGCGGGATCTGCGTCGCTATTCCTCGGGCTCGGTGGTGAACATCAGCGGGAAGCCGGCGCTCCGCCCCGCGTCGGTCGCCTCGGTGGCCTTGGTCTCGGCGATGTCGCGCTGGTAGACGGCGACCACGCAGGCGCCCTTCTGGTGCGCGGTGAGCATGACCCGCGCCGCCTGGTCCCCGCCCATCCGAAACACCGCCTTCAGCACCATCACGACGAACTCGCGCGGCGTGTAGTCGTCGTTGATCAGGATCACCTTGTGGAGCCTGGGACGTTCCGTCTTGAGCTTCGCGCGGGTGCGCGGCTTGGTGGCGATATCGGCCATGGCACGCTCCGTTACCCGCGCCGCTCCCTCCCTGTCCACCGGCGGAGCATATCCCCCTCCCCGCGCTTGATCCAGATCAAGGCGCGGGCGCGGGCGCGGGACTGTCATGGCGGAATGTGGCAGCCCATCACCACCGCGCCCTACGAGGGCGAGCTCGAACTCGCCGTCATCGACGAGGACGGCGAGCATCGTCTCGTCTTCCCCTGCCGGCGCGTCGAGGGCGGATGGCTCCATGCGGCGAGCGGCGTGCGCATCGACGTGCGGCCGACCCATTGGCGCACGTGGCCGGTAAAGGATTAGACTGCGCCCGGCACACACCAGCGAGCGCGCCATGACGGACATCATCCCCGGCATCCACCACATCACCGCCATCGCGTCCGACGCGCAGCAGAGCATCGACTTCTACACCCGCGTCCTCGGGCTCCGCCTCGTCAAGCTCACCGTCAATTTCGACGAGCCCGGCACCTACCACCTCGATTTCGGCGACGCCGCGGGACGGCCGGGCTCAATCCTCACCTTCTTCCCCTTCGCCATGGCGGCGCGGGGCCGGAGCGGCGCCGGCGTGGTCGACGCCACCACCTTCCTCGTCGCCCCCGACGCGCTCGAGCCGTGGATCGAGAGGCTCGAGGGCTACGGCATCACGACCCGCGGGCCGGCGGAGCGCTTCGGCCAGCCGTTCATCGCCTTCGAGGACCCCGACGGCATGAAGCTCGAGATCGCCGCCGCCGACCAGGGCAGCGGCGAGGCCATCCTCGGCTTTTCCGGGGCGACCCTCTGGAGCCTCGATCCCGACCGTACGCTGCGGCTCCTCACCGAGACCATGGGCTACGCGGTGGCGGGCGAGGAGGACGGCCGCATCCGCCTCAGGGCGCCGGGCGACGGTCCCCTCGGGACGCTGATCGACGTGCTCGCCGGCGAGCCGGCGACGACGCGGGCGCGACCCGGCGCCGGCAGCGTCCATCACATCGCGTTCCGCGTCCCGACCGAGGCGGCGCAGGCCGAATGGCGCGAGCGGATCGCCGGCCTCGGCTACGACGTGACCCCGATCGTCGACCGCCAGTATTTCCGCTCGATCTACTTCCGCGAGCGGGGCGGGATTCTCTTCGAGATCGCCACCGATCCGCCCGGCTTCGCCGTGGACGAGGCGCCCGCGGACCTCGGCACCGCCCTCAAGCTGCCGCCGCGCTACGAGGGCGAACGCGAGCGGATCGCCAAGCGCCTGACGCCCGTCCGGCTTCCGGGCGGCGAACGGGTCGGCGGCTGACGGCGCGGCGAGGCGGCTGCTTGCGCATCCTGCTCCACGTCGGCATGCCCAAGGCGGGCTCGACGGCGCTCCAGCTGGCGCTCGCCCGCGGCCGCGAGCGGCTCGCCCGGCAGGGCGTCCTCTACCCCCGCGCGCCGCTCTTTCCGGACAGCCAGAACTTCCTGGTCGCCGGGCTCGAGGAGCGGCGGCACGCCCTCCCCCGCATGATCCGGAGCGCCTATTTCGACCGGATGGACGAGATCGCGCCCGCCTTCGCGCGCTGGATGGCCGAGATCAGGTCCAGCATCGCCGCATCCCGGCCCGAGACGATGGTGCTCTCCTCGGAATGGCTGTTCGGCCTCCGCGGCCGCCAGAAATTCGATCGCCTGGCCGAGATCCTCCGTGGGTTCGGCGGGCCCATCGAGGTGGTCGCCTATGTCCGCCGCCCGGCCGACCAGTACCTCTCGGCCGTGCAGCAGACGCTCAAGGGCTCGCACACCATCCGCCCGCTGACCGCGGTCCGCTACCGGACGCCGCTCGAGGGCTTCGCCCGGATCGCGGACACGATGCGCGTGGCGCGCTACGACCGGGCCGCGTTCCCCGGCGGCGACATCGTCCGCGACTTCGTCGACGCCTTCCTGCCGGGCGCCGACCTCGCGGCGGCCGCCGACGGCGGGGCGGCCAACGCCACGATCAGCGCCGAGGGCATGGCGATCCTCGCCGGCTACCGCCGGACCAACCACCGCCGGAGCCGGGGCCGCTTCACGCCCGACACCGACCGCCTCATCGCCGCGATCCGCGAGGCCGATGCCGCCGTGGGCGGCGCGGTCCGGCCGCGCCTCCGCCCGGAGGTGGCCGGCGCCATCGACGCCGCCTCGACCGACGTGATCTGGCTCCGCGACACCCACGGCATCGTCTTCGACGGGCTCGACTACGATCGGGTGGAGGGCGCCGCGGGCGAGACCAAGACGCGGCCGAAGCGGGTCGAGGAAATCTGCATCGTCGATCCCGAGCGGCATCAGGAGCTCGTGATGCGCACCCTCCACGGGCTTGCCGCGCCACCACGGGTCGCGCCGGCGGCGCGCTGGCGGGGCGTCAGTCTCTGGCTAAGAGGCCGTGAAGCACGGGCGAGGCGATGAGCCCCCGGTAGATCGTCGCGATGTCGTCCTTGCCGAGGGCGGCGGGACTGTCGACGTTGCGGTCGGGATGGGGACCGGCGAGCCCTTGCGCGAACTCGCGCTCGAGGGCGGCGCCGTCCTCCAGCGTGAGCCATGCCTTCACCGCGTCGAGCTCGCCCCGGTTGGCCTCGAGGATGCGGACCCGGTCCTCGGGGCCGAGCGTCACCACCTTGGGGCTCGGCGACAGCTTCTCCTCGATCGGGGCGAGCGCCAGGTTGACCTCGTGCCGGAGCGCCCGGTCGACCTCGACGTTCCGGGCCTTCAGCCGGTCGAAGATCATGCCGCGGACGACATAGCCCGAGAGCGTCATCGGGGCGTTGGCATAGACCTCGGTGTCGACGCCGGGCCGGGTCAGGTCGATCCCGGCATGGGCGAAGATGCGGCGGAGATAGGCGTCGTAGCCGTCCTTCGAGAAGTAGAGCACCTTGACCCTGTCCGCCCCCAGCCGCGCGCTCCACTGGGCGATGTCGGCGTGGTAGTCGACGAGTTCCCGGCTCCGCGTCCGGCCGCGCCCGGCGCGCAGCATCTGGTTGTTCATCGAATCGATCATCTCGTCCGGCCGCCGGACGGCATAGACCACGCTCAGGTCGTCCGAGAGGCCCTCGAAGTAGGCGAGGAACCGGTCCTTGATCGCCTCCGAGGCGAACGAGAGCAGCTCGGTCGAGACGAAGACGCGCCGCGCCCGCTGCTTCTGGATCTCGGCCGCGAGCTTGCCGCGGTTGGCGACGAAGCCGTCGGCGATGCCGCCTTCGGTGGCGTTCCGCGCGGCGTGGAAGAGAAGGTGATGGGCCACGCAGTCGGGGTCGGGAATGCCCTGGTTGGCCCGCGCGCCGGTCCGCGGATAGAGCACGCCGAACGCCTCGAGGAAGCGGTCCCGGTTCTTCTGGGCGATGGACTGGATGGTGCTGGTCGCCGTCTTGTAGCAGCCAGCGTGTATGACAACCGGAACCATGGATCTCCGCGGGGTCGCGCCTCGCACCGGTCGGCGGGCCGGCGCTCGTCCGGCCATGCTTAGACGGAGCGGCCGGCAGATGTCGAGAGTGCCGGGCTCCCCGCGTCCTCGGCTCTGAAAGGGTTGGACACCGGAAGGCGGCAAGGTTACCTAGGCCCGCATTCTCCATTTTGCGATGCAGAAATGACCGTCGTCCTCCACATCGGAACTCACAAGACCGGGACCACGGCGATCCAGCGCTTCGCCGCCGCCAACCGTTCCAAGCTGCGGGCGCGCGGGCTCTGGTACCCGTCCTACGACGAGATCGGGCTGTTCGTGCACTACGGACACCATCACGTCTCGCACGCCATCGCCCGGGAGAACGGCAATCGGCTGTCGTTCGACGACACCCGCCGCTTCCTCGACCACGTCGTGGCCAAGACCCAGCCCGGCGAGACCCTCCTCATCAGCGCCGAGCCGTTCTATCGCCACGTACTGCCGGCGGAAGGCGGCTACTGGGCGGAGCGGAAGGCCTACATCGACCAGGTCCGCGCCCTCATCCCCACCGACGACGTGAAGGTCCTCTGCATCGTCCGCCGCCAGGATACCTTCGCCCGCTCGCTCTACCAGGAGCGGATCAAGGTCACCAAGTTCCGCCAGACGTTCCGCGAGTTCCTAGAGGACCGGCAACCGTTCGAGTACTACGAGCATCTTCGCCTGTTCAGGGATGCGTTCGGCACCGTCGACCTCCTGATCTACGAGGACCTGGCGGCGACCGGCCTGATCAACA
>Ga0182738_1002089_pt1 | contig 24095 bp, 8 predicted proteins | sample eDN5th30CBELigMG_FD_128876 | JGI IMG/M metagenome (GOLD analysis project Ga0182738, IMG submission 128876) | Enriched Miracle-Growth compost microbial communities from Emeryville, California, USA - eDNA 5th pass 30_C BE-Lig MG (version 2)... ...
ATAAAAAGCTCTAAAATAATTCCCCCCATTAGAAGGCTGCTGATGATTATTTATTCCATTTTCTCATACAGATAAATTTACAGTTTTGATGCATTGAGATTTTCGAGTGTTTCAAATCCTCTCGAAACAGCGACCACAAATTATTCGCTAGCCTTTCCTTGCTTTTAAGCAGCTTCATGAGATGATGCCGAGCAATGATGACTTTCTTTGGATATTAGGGATCAACCTACCTCAAAGAATCATCATCTTACCTTACAATTTAGAAATTCATACAGATTAATAGCGATTTTGTATTACCACAAATTCCCTTTTATCTTCCCGTGCATCTCCTTTTCAACACATTTAGGAGAGAGTTTAGGCTCTCAATTGATCAGATATTGAATTCAAACTGTCACTGTAACCAATTTTTATTGTTGATTAATTTTGTTTTTATTGTACTCTCTTATGAGAACTTTGTCTATATTGAAACGCAAGCATGTATGAGAGGGTTTGCCCCCTTGAGTCAATCATAATAATAATGAAATTGATCAGTTCCTGAATCTCTTCTGCAAGGAGAATTAACAAGATGTTTTTTCATATTTTGTTGAAGCAAAGGCCTAAAGTGATAAATAATATCATAGTTATGGATAAAATTTGTTACCTTCGGGTTTAAAATTATCAAAAGGTTAAATCTTTGAAAGAAGGGCATTTCTGAGATGGTATTCTTTAAAAAGCAATCCAAAGAAGAAAAAATTGATTTTGTTAGAGTTTAACAATTTCAGAGAGAGTTGTCTCATAAATTGCTTTGTCTGGAATCATCTTAATTTGTTCAGTTTCTCTCGGTAAGAGGAGAAATAAATTAATCTATTTCGAAGTTTAATTCAATAAATCCATGAGAATTTTGATTTCTTCATTGATAATTGTGTGATTTAATCAAGCGTCTCTTTCAAGTCTTTGCTGAATTTTACACTTTCTAAAACACTCTCCCTCTGCTCGTCAAATGGCTCTTATGCATTCTGTATAAGGTGGGCTTGGAAACTTTTGGGAGCAAAGATGAGAACGAGGACGATACCCTTGCATGCAGCCCGCTTGACATGGAGTCGGTGGGGTTCCAGCAAGGGTCATGATTGTGAAGATGTATGAGAGAGTATTTATGGAAAACCCGCTTTAATCATGATCCCTTTACTTTAAAATTCATCAGGTCTTTGGTTCTATTAATTCCAATTTTTTGCTGCAATTGATTTTGTTGATCATACAGGTAAACGGCTTCGATGAAAATGATGGATTTTATAAAGGAGGAAGACAGTTTTCATAAGTTTCCTTCAAGCTTATCGCTCAAAGGAAAATAAGAGATGACATTGGATAAAAGTTTAAGTCAATCAGAATAAATTATCTTTCAATAATATGTATAAATAAGTACAATTAATGAATTCATTAGGATTTCTTTGTTAGTTGTCTAAATGAATCTCACTTTTCTTTCAAGTCTTTCCTGGCTTTGACACTTTCTCATGCACTCTCCCTCTGCTTGTCGAACTGGTCTCATACATTTAATATAGGCTGAGCTGAGATAAGTATATTTTTCGTGGCAAAGATTAGAACGGAGATTAGACTCTTTTGTGCAGGCGGCATCACATGGCGGTGCTGGAGTTACAGCCATAGCTATGGTTGTGAATAAGCCTAGCATGATAATCATGGAGAAAACAGCAGAAAGAAACTTCATATTCTTGCCGAAAAATAGTTTGCCTGTTATGAAATTAATGAGTTTTGTATTATAAAATATTGCTGACAAGGCGGCTTAATCATGATCCTTTTAATTGAGAATTCATAAGGTCTTTTGTTCTATTAATAGTTGCAATTGATTTGTTTATCATACAGACAAATTATTTTTTGTATAAGAGAAATCAAGAATTAAAGGGCCTCAATCAAATTTAAAGGGTAACAAAAAAGCCATCCACTGATTCTTTGGGTTGCAAATCATTAGATGCTGGACAATTGATTGGAAGTGAGATGAAGCAATTCAAGAGTTGCATTGAAACAAGGATTATTTTTGTTGAAAATTTTAAGTTTCGGGGAGACGCGATTTATTTTTCCATTTCGTAAAAAGAAAGTCATCATTGGACCACTTCAAATAGCTCGTTGAAATTTATTGCGTTTCCGACTTGAACAAAAAATTCTAATTTGGCTGAAACCTCGGGGTAAATCTCTTGGAAAAATACCTGAACCAGAGGACTATCCTTCAATAAAATTTAAAACTTTTTATCAGGGTTTTTTGTATATATCATATCATGTCTCTATATATGGATTGTTCATAATTTTGTCTTGTTTGAATCTATCAGAAAAAATTTTTAAAAATCTTTTAGAAGATAAGCTCGAAACTTGAAATACTACTGCCTACTAATTATTTTTCAAAGTTTGTTGAAGGAAAAATGAATAAATTGAACGAAAGAGGCGTAGAATTTTTGGAAAGGAATCAAAGACAAAGTTGATTCTTTGACACCATTTTTTAAAAGAATTTATTCCCTCCTTCATCAAATGTTTTTCATTTTTTTGAGGAAGCCAAATCATAAGTTTCGACATCTATTGAGGCGTGTCAGTGGTTTGTCCGTCCAGGGCATGTCCTTGCAGAATTTGTTGAGGACATGTAGACGAAAAATTTTCATCCTTTCGATACTCGTTTCCAAACCAAGAGATGAGTAGATATATCTCCGACATTTTTTCGACCCTCTTACCCAAAAAACTTTTCTTTTTTCCTAAACAAAGGGCCAAAGAAATTGTTGTCGACATGTCTTCGACAGCTTTTGCACGGGCATATATCCCAGACAGGCAAACTGCCGGCAATTTTAAAAGTTTATCCAAGTTTCCTTTAGATTTTTTTGGAGGTTTTTTCTTTTTGAAATTCAATTTTTTTCATTTCTTGAATTTCTTCTCAGACTCTTCTACTTTCAAAAACCCTGAAATTCACCAAAAAGCTTTGGTTGATAGAGAATGCAATGAATTAATTCTCATTATGAAGTGTGAGTGATGAGTTAATGAGGCTTCTTTTTTTCACTTTTCTTTGATTTCTCCACGGCAACTGTGGATACTCCTATTCTAATTCTAATGGAACGAGCCTTGACATAGAAACTATGGAGGTAGTGGGAGTGTTGTGACAACCAATAAGCTCAGAGTGACAATTACATCTGAGAAATCGGAGAAAAAATTCATATTTTTATTGGAAGAATAATGAGTTTTGAAAGAAATAATTAGCAATTTACAGTATTTATGTTTGGGAGAGTATTAAAAATAAAACTGCTGAACAATTGTCCCTTTTTACTTTTAATTAATTGAGCTTGAAATGCAATCAATTTATTTTAGAACACAGATTTTTAATAATTAAGCATTTCATCAGATTTCAATAGCAACAAAGAACTGCTCACTAGTTCTTCATTCCTTCGTCAATAATATAGTGTTCATTATCATTGGAAGTCAGACAGTCGCAGCGAAACGGTGTAAAGAGGTTGGAGAGTTTCATTCTCAAGAAGCCTATTTTTGTTGAAAAAAATTCGAGAATAAATTATTTTATTTTTATTTAATAAGACTTCATTATAAGCCACGTCAAAGATCAATTTAATCACCTCTATAACAATTACACCTAGATGCATCATCCTTCTAAAATCTAGTTAGAAACAAAAAGAACTCGAAGGTCAAAAATATCTGAAGAAAACGCCTCTCTAATTTCCAGTTTTTAATGGAAAAATTCTTTCTTATTTAATCCTTTGAGAATCCTCTATGGATGGCTCTCTAACCCCTGGAAGGGTGCCATTCAACGCCTCACAAAGGGCACCGGAAGAGAGATTTTGAAAGATGAGGTGGGGTTTCGAGGGGGTAATTTTTAAAAAGCGAAAGAGGGGTATTTGGTTCAAACCTCCCCTTGACTAGGAGCCAAAACTTTCTGAAGGAAATCGTCAGGTTTGTCGAAGTTTTTTCTTTAGGAAAAAGTCTTTTGAGAATGATCCAATGTACGTGTTTTGACAACGAAGAATGATTATAAATAGGAACAAAAAAGGCATCCAGTTTTTTGGAGGGAAGCAAGGGAAAAAAATTTTATTTGGCAAGTTTAATTTTTGAAAGGATCAAGAGAGATTTAATTAAACAGGTGTTGGGTTGCGAAAATTTAAGAAATTCTTTTTTATGGGGGAAAAAAAAAATCCATATGTTTCTCTCAAATTTCTTTATATAGTTTTCAGTAAAATCAAGAGAAATAATAAATCTCAAATGATATGAAATATATTTGCAACAAATTAATAAAAAGTTGTTATGAATTAGTTAGCGGCTTCCTTGGCAATTTTGACATCGAGGGCACATCCCTTGTAGCATTGAGTTCTGGCCTCAATAGCGGGGGTAATGCAATCTCCGTAAGTGGGGTTGGTGGAACCAGCCTTGCAGCCAGCAGCATTAACATCGAAGGCGTTGAGGCAGAGGGCGACACAGTCAGTGGGTTTAGCGGGTTCAGCATTGACAGCCAAGCCGAAGACAGCAAGAGCAGCGACAATAATCTTGGTGAGCTTCATTTTTTATGGAAGATAGTTAAATGTTTTGAGATTAATTTGTTAATGTTTTATAAATAATGCTGAAAGATCGGCTTAAATAATGATCGATTTTTTCTTTTTTCGATTTATAATAATCGACTTTCTGGTTTCAAATATTCTCCATGCAATTAATTGAGCCATCAGACTGACTAACGGCTGGCTAATTATGATCCTTGTTCTCTTTAAATAATCGAAGCATTCCCCTTCTCTTCGTAAAAACTACAAACTAGGGTCCACTAGGCTCCAAACACCTCGGGATTGACTTGGCATTTATCATTACCAGGTGTGAAATATCCCCTGTGAAACTGTATGGCAGATTTTGCCAAGTCTGATAATCAACAAAGATAAATTTTTAGTTGAAAAAGAATTAAACCTTGATCTTGATTAATTGATCACAAAATAATGAATTCAATGAATTCATCATCCCGCCACTTTAAAGGAGTCTTATTTTGTTTCATAATTTCTCTAGACATAGCCTTCTATGTTCAGCCTCTTTCTGGGTTTCTCTCCTCAAAAAGTCTTCAATTACCCATTAATCCTCTTTCCACCACACATTAATGGCATAATTTAAACCTCTAATTTATTAGATTAATCGCCTCTGGAAATGAGAGAGTTCTGAACTGGGAGAGTAAAGAATAAGTTGAGCTGGATGGGAACGAGCTATGAAGAGAACTGAAATCTCGATTATTTGGCCGATACTAACAAGGCTTTTTAAAGCCAAAATCAGCCATCATTTGGAGTTTGTGTTTCTAAATAAAGTAAAGCAAATTGGTCAAATTTTAGAAGGTGCCAGCCAATCTATAAATCCCTAAAAAAAACCTTTTTTAATTTTTTCGACGATCCAGTTAAAATTTTAATCATCTCGAGAATCACCAGAATTGCAAGGATTTGAAAATCTCTAGTTTTTCCTGCCTATAGGAATTTTGGGGTGAATCTCCAAGGGATAACTTATGATATGAGGGAATAATCCAATATTGGTGATCCCTTGTTCTCAAGAAAATCTCAAGGAGCTTTGAGATAATAAAACTATTTTGACCTATGGTGTATTTTTAACTGCCTAAAAGGTTTTCAAAAATACCTTTGAGGAGGCTCTTCTTTGAACAAATGAGGATCAAAGGTTCCTTTGAAAGAGTTCTTTGAGGTTTTGGGCCCACAAAGAGCGATTTACAAGGGTTAAATGAGAGGAAAAAATTTTTCCACTGGTATGTTTATTTATCAAGCCTTTCTTGTTCATAAATTCACAACTCACTTGTCAATCTTAAATAATTTAAACCTCTCCTAATTCTAGCGATTTCTAGTATCTATTCACGGTTAGCATGAGAATACTGGGTCTTTGAGCCCTCTATTGTAGTCTAGCTCTGGTCGGATACTTATAAAATTTTTTTTGACTTGAGTCAATGCTAGAAAAAATGGGCGGGAAGCTTGCGGTATATAGGGTACGGAAAGAGCCTTAGTTTGTGGTATCGTTTTCCTAATACAGAAAGAGTCATGGGGATAAAAATAGAGGGGCCAGAGAGGTTCGAAAGCTTGAATGCTGGAAGAGTTTCTTCACAAGATTAAGCTGAATTGATGAATAGAAAAAATGTATTTTTTAAAAGAGACTTGAGAATTTCGGGTTGTGTTTTTAAAGAAGAGGTTTATGATATTTCAGCTGTTGAAAAATTAAGATTGAGATCCAGTAGGTCATGGAAAGAGAGAGCTCTGATGATGACATATTTTCGAGTAAAATAATAAATAGTTGTCGAATTGCAGTTCGAATTAAAAATTTTTCAACAAAAATTTTAATGCCTTTCGAAATGAGAGAAATATAAGAAATTTCAAAGTTTTATTGGAGGATTTATAAGTCTGTATATATCAAAACTGCAAAGGAGGACTCCTTGTTTCAAGAGAGATCAGGTTCGATTTTCATTGAAATTGTTCTTGTTCTTGGAAATTTTGTGAGAATGACCCCATGACTTCTGAGAGGATATGGAGGAATTGAAACCAAAGAACACAAGAAAAACAGAAAAACCTTTGTTTTTAGAAAAGGAGAGATCTGAAACAGAGTTTCTAAAGACAAAAGATGCAAGTTTTGGTTCCACTTCTCCTGAGTAAACAAAGTTTTTTTGTTTCGTTTTAATTTTTGAAAAATTTGGAAAGACCAATTACCAAGCTCCTTACATTGTAATTAAACAATTAATTAATATTTTCTCATAAATTCAGCAGAGAAGAGAAATAAATTAAAGGAAACAATCGTCTTTGAACTCTCATTAAATATAGAAATTCGTTGCCCAAAAAGTTTTCTCCCTTTCCTCAGGCAAAATATTTTATCAACTCCTTATGATGTCGAAATCCGGGTTGGCCTCAAAATAAATCACCAAAATTTTATTCGGCTCTCTCAAAGAAAAGGCAAAATAACACTTTTTGCTCATCTAAATTAGATTGCTTAATTAATTCTCAAGAGCAAGAAATAAATTGCTTTGGAAGTTTCATAAATTTCATTTGATTTTATTTTTATCAACATTTGCAGTAGCAGGAATAAAATATTATTGATTTTTGCGAAATGAAGAATATATTCAAGCCTTGCGGACTCTTATTTCTATTAATGAAAACCGGACCATCTGTTAAGCAATTTTTGATATTTGAAAGAAAAAATTCCTTCTCTGAAATATTTTCATAATTTTTTTGCCAGAACTTTTGAGATAAAATTTTGGAGAGAAAAGAGGCTCATGGTTCAGTCTTAAAGCCCTGAGATTCTTAGCCTTTTTCTTCTTGAAGATTTTTTTTTGGGATTGATTTCTCATTACCATTTGAATGAAATTATAAAAAAAAGAGAAATTGCATCAAACTCTTGATTATTAATCAGAGAATATTAAAATAAATGAATTCATAATAACAATAAAAACCCTAAAGAAATTCTAAAAAAAAAATTCTTTCCTTTCAATAAGACAAAAAATATCTGAAAGAGATTTTTGTTGAGCCCAAAAACGAATCATAACTGCTGGGTCTTATTATTTTCCTGACCCAACTCCAGAAATTAAAAGGCATGAAATCAAAGGACCTAAAAAGCATTTGGGAAAAACCTTTTTCAATTTCAAAAGGATATTTCAGAGAGAAAATAACTTGAATTAATTCAAAGAAATAAGAAAGAGTTTATAAAAAGGAAGATGAGACTTATTTTATCTCTGTTGAATAAATCATGGATTCTAAAGTTTTTCCTTTTTATTCACATATTCTGCAATTAATTTATTAATTTTCATTATTAGTTATTGATTAGATCTAGTTCAAGCTTTTAAAGTTTTTTTTGAGCCTTGCAGGCAGCTTCACAAGTCAATCTGGGAGATTTGCATCTCTGAGCAACGCACCAGCTATAAAATTCATGTTTGTCACAAGTGTGGATACATTGAATAAAATCTTTTGAACATTTGTCTTCACAAGAGCCTGGGACAGGGAAATCAGCAGCGACAATGTTGAACAAGGCAAGGAAAGGAATCAAGCACAAGATTAACTTCATTCTTTGAGTTTTTGAAAAGAGTTTAATTATGTTTTATAGAAGTTATAAGCAGAGAGGCTTAAATAACAACCCTTTTTCTCGTTTTGAGAGAAATCATTCTTTTTCTAAAAGTTATCCAATCCCTTGATAATCAGATTTGGACCCTTTTGAGGTCATCCCTTTGAATATTTTTCGATGAAGATTATGAGAATGGCAAGAATGTTGCAATTTTTAGGTTTTCCACATATTGTCCTGATTGCGAAGATTTTTTGAGAAAAAAGAAGAAAGAAAAAGGAACCAATGAACCATTTGATAATATGTAAACTTTTCATTGTTCTGACTGAGGTAATTTGGTGGAGACGGAGAGTTGCCTGATCTAGGTAAACATAGAATCTTCAAAAGGATTTTGTGGGAAAAAATTTTCGGATTAAATTTATTTCATCATACAGACAAATTTAGCCTTTTGAGGTGTGCAAATTGAGAATTAAATTAAAATTTTCAATCCCTTTTCAATGATTGCAAACAATACCTTCCTGACTTTTCAAGATTTCTCAAATGGTTTAGCCTTTACCCGAACGAAATGGTGGAAAAATGGCCTAATTCAAATAATTCTTCTCGATGACTTGGGAAATAGCCAGAGATAATAAACAGGCTATTTTCGTTGAAGAAATTAAGATTTTGGGCAAAATTATTTGGAATGACTTTTATCAGAAATTTATCGTCATCAAGTCACTTTTGATCACTCTTAGATGAGACTGTTTAATCTGAAATTTGGATCTGATTTCGTGACAAAACTACTTTTCAACAAGGCAGAGTCTTTGTTCATTGCGTAAATTTTACTTGCTTTTACTTTATCCCCATTTTCAGTCAGAGGTATAATATTCCTGGTTCTCACCTGACTTCGAGACTTCCAAGACTTTTCTATTCTCATTCCCACTTCATGGCTCATCAAAATCTCTCTTGAGGATTTTGGGTGTTTGGGAAAGGGGATATTGTTGGAGAGAAAGTATCCGAAAAACCTTCTTTGAAATGCTTGAAATTCAACATCAAAATTAGAATATCCTTGTTTGCTGATGACTAGTTCAAGGAAATTTTGATTTGAAGATCATTCATTCGGACTCAATCCAAAAAGAGAATTTAGCATTGGAAAGCTTCTTATTCTCATCAATCTTAATCATCTTAAATGAAATTCAAGGAATAAAGGAATATTAAGACCTTTAGGATTATCAGAAAAATCACAAAAGAGAAATAGGGGAGAGATCTTAATGATTTTTATTTGAAGTTGTTGCCAATGTATTATAAAAAGAACGATTCAGACCTGGCGAAAATCAATTTTTTCCTCTGAAGAGCAAATTAAGATAGAAGAAATTTTGAATAACTTGAAAAATTAGAGAAAGTTTTAAATTAAAGCGAGGTAAGACTGATGATTTTATACGAGAAAGAATTGTGAATTTTCAGGTTTTTCCTTGATTATTCAGATATCAAGTAATTAATTTATTCATTAAAATTTTCATTATGAATTATTAATGAGATCTGGTTCAAATTTGTTAAAGCTTTTGAGCCTTGCAAGCGGTATTGCAAGCATCTCTGGCAGCCCAGCATTTCTCCCTAACACATACGCTATAATCACTAGCTTTAGCACAAGATGGCATGCATTGAGTAAATTGTTAAGCATTGGGCTTCGCAAGCAATTAAAACAGGATCGGAGTAGGAAACAGCGGCAACAATGCTCAACAAGCCAATGAAAGCAATCAAGCACAAGATAAATTTCATTTGTTTGAGTTTTTGAGAAAAGTTTATTGACGTTTGAAAAAATCTGTGGATCAAAAACCTGAAGTCACAATTGTTTAATTTTATAATGAATGTTTTTTTCCCTCGAAAAATTGTTCAACTTTTCTGCAAGGGGTTTGAAGCCTTTTGTCATGATCACTTCCTCTTTCTCTAAGAATATAACAAGAATAGTAGGGTTTTGAGCATTTTTTGCAAATTGATAAGAGTTGCAAAGGTGTTTTTAAGAAAAATTATTTCAGAGGAATTAATGAGTTGACTGAGATGAGATAATTCTCTGACTGAGGTCAATTTGATGTAAGAGAAGGTTGGTGAATTGAGAAAAACTTGAAATCTTGAAAACAAAGATTTTGTGGAAAAATCTTTTGAGTTAAAATTTATTTGATCATATAAACAGATTCAGTCTTGCGATGGGCGTTAATTGATTGGTCTCATTGATAATTAATGCAAAAGTTTCAACCTCTTTTCTGTGATCCCAAATGAAACCCAGCTCATTGTCCAAAGCCCCTCAAGCATTATGTCACCTGCTAGAACTCAATAATGGGGGATAATTACTCATTTCAAGAAAATTCTTTTCAAAAACAGTTCTTAGATTTGCCAGGGGAAATAACAAGGATCAATAACATTATTTTTGCTGAAGAGATTAAGATTTTGTGTAAACTTCTTTAACATGACTTTGCTTATGAATTAATGGTCAAGCCACTTGAGATCACTTGAAGATTCCATGATTTTTTCTGAAATTTGGATCTTAAAAGCTTTTCCAACCTCTTTTCAAAAAGATAGAGCTCTTTGTGAAATGAATAAATTTTATTTAACTTCGTTTTATATCGATCCGCAGATCTCAAAAGGATTTGTGAAGGATATAGAAAACAGGGGATGAAAGGTGTTTTAGAGAGAGTTATTTGAAGATTATCGAACTTTTCAATTTTTAATTAACAGACATTAGTATTCTGGTGGTTTAATCTTTCGAAAAATTTGTTGGTTTTGAATTGCGAGCGTAGAAATTGGAAAAGAAAAGAAAATTTTTCTAAGAAAAGAGGATTTGAGCATTTTTTGGAAGCATAATAGAAGAGTGCTGGGATGACTCCACTTATTATTAAACAATTTCAATTTTAATGAGGACCTTTTTTCTTGCCTCTTGCATTTTTTAAAAAAAGTCCAAAGAGAAAAGGACAATTTCATAAAGGAAAAAGCGAGAAATTCTTGAAAGGAATTTGAGAGAAAGTGAGATGAGACTGATTTTATAAAGACGGAAGAAATTATGGTGATCATAATCAAACATCTTTGAATCCGAGAAAAATGCAATCAATTCATCATACTTCTCATTATTCATTCGGTCTTATTTTTGCTTTGAAATCTATTTTTTCTTAGTCTTACAAGCTTGATCGCAAGCCTTTGGAGGAATTTTGCAGAGAGTTTGGTAACACCAAGTGAAGTCATTTGTTCTACTGCATTTCTGGTCAAGACAAGCAAAAAAATTCTTTGGAGCATTGATATTCGCATGTGCCTGGAAGAGGATCATTTGGATGAGCAGCAACAGCAGTGCTGAACAATGCAAAGAAAGCAATCAAAGCCAAAACAGCAGAGAGGAACTTCATTTTAAGAATTTAATAATTTTTTATAAAATTGTGGATCAAAATTGCTTAAATAAAATCTCTTTACTTGAGGGATAGATAAATCTTTTTCCTCTGATGTTTCTCTAATTCCTCCGAAATGAAATCTGAAACTCTTCTTTTGAGTGAATTCTTCTTTTGAGAATGAAGAAGATGAAAATAATGAGATTATGATAATTTGAAGACTTTCAAATATCTTTTGGAAAGTAGAATGAACGAACGTGATTGAATAAACAGGGGACTTTAATGACTCGAAGCTCAATTTTCTCTGAAGTAGAAAGCCTGTTTACCGAGGTAGACTTAGCTTTTGTTTTTTATAATCAGGGCTTCTTAAAGTCAGCACTTTTTTGGCAGGTACAGACGGGCATTTTTCAGTCTCTAACTGCCTACAACCATTTCAAAAATTTCCAACCGTTGACTTCTTAATAAGATTTTTCTCATCCCTCTTTTCCTTTTTTCTTTGCGTTTAATTTGGAAAAATTGTTGATTACGATCGATTCTCTCAAGACAGTTGAACAGAAGAAAACTTTTCTCTTCAGAAATTTTTTTTGATTTTCAGTAAAGTGGCTCAGTGTTTCTTTAATGAATGGAATCAATAAATACATGAATTTCAATAGGTTCAACCTCTACAATTTCTTTTCCTGGCACATGTTTTTTGAGCCCTCATCTGCCTGGACAGGTCCCTTACCCGTCTTTTTGACGGGTAAAAATTTTGCTTTTCCCGCTTTGACCTCATTTTTGTCTGCATTTGGCAGCCAAAAATGGACTTTAAGAAGCACTGTTTATAATTCGCACATCATTTTAAATTCTCCCAATTGATTTGAAGCGTAAGCCAGCCTTTTATTTCTTGGTCTCATAAGGTTCTCCCAATTTTCTTGAGGAATGACTTGAAAAGACCATATTTCTCAAAATTGGGTTTCATATTGGCTTTGAAGGATCTTCAAGGATTTGAAAGGATTTTTCTGAAGGAATTGGCAAGAGAATACCATAAAACGAAGTCCTTCATGTTGGCATTTCAAACCCTTTCTCTAAAGAAATTTTTGAGGATGAGTACCTTGAAATTTTTGACCATAAAACCTCTTGGCTTTGGGTATTTGGAGGACAAGAAAGGTATCGAAACCCTTTTCTCTAGTTTTTATGCTCTATCTCCTTTGGAAAGATTATAGATTTTTTCTGATTGGTCAGATATCCAGAGGTTCAGCATCCCTGCAGACTTCTCAATTAGTTGACAGAAATGTTCGAAAATTCAAGTTCGAAGAAGGTTTGTTTTGAAGGACGAGAGACACCTTAGGCTTTAAATTTTGCTCAAATGGACTTTCTTGAAATTGATTTTTTCCAAATTTTGGTGTGCTTTTGACTCTAAAAATTTCTTTTTCGTAGATTTCAAATGATGAGGCTTTCAAATATTTTTGAGATCATCCTCAAATCAAGAGGTTTTAGATGAATCATCTTTCAAGTTCTTTTTTAATATAGATAATTATAAATAAATTTAATCTTTTAAAATATCTCAACAGTCAATTAATTATGAAATCGAGACTCCTGACAAATCCCACATATTTAGAGCTTTCTTGGGTTCTAACAAGCAGCTTCGCATTGTTTCCTCTTGACTAAGCAGGGTTTTCCACAGACAGCCATATTTGTTCTGTTACAATGACGTCCATGAATACATTCCCACGACTTCTCCAGACATGCGTTCTGGCATGCCTCCAAAGCAGAGACTGGCTTAGGAGTTGAAAGAGCAGTGGCAAAGTTGGCCAAGCCAAGGATCACAATGAAGCAGATAAAAGCGCGGAGAAATTTCATATTTTGTTGAAAATTGATTGAGTTTATTTGTGTTTTATAAAAAGAAGTAATTAAAACCGCTTAAATAGCTCCTCTTATTTTTTTTTACATACAGATAAATCCTGTTTTTGCTTGCAATAATTCTTAGCCTCTTCTGCGATAAAATTAAATCCATTTTGTTAGAGCTTGATCCTCTTCTTTGAGGATGTTGAAGAAGAGTTTTGAGTTACATTGAAGTAACCTACAAGAGCTCTGTAGTCTTTCTATTTCCCAGATTAAATAGGCATTGGTTTTTATATTGATACTTTACAGATAAATTCAAGCTCTAATAAAAAAATAGAGAAGATTTGAATAAGTGAGATTATTTTGAGAATCATAAACCTTTACTTCATATTTGAGAATAATAAATTATTTATTGAGGATTAATCGTCCAATCCACTTGAATCTTTCCTTCTCAAATCCAAGCCTTAGCAACTTTGGCGCAAAATTCAATCTTATCCTTACGGTTTGGATGTCGGTTCTGGCATTCCGCCGCCTTTCCAAGCCTTCCCCAGTAGCAGTTCCAGCTTTCTGCATTTGCAGTTGCGAACAAGCCAAGCATCACAATGAAGCAGATAAAAGTAGAGAGGAACTTCATATTTTTGTTGAAAAAGGAATTTAACTAATTGTTTATAAAAGTTAGAAATTGAAGGGATTCAAACAACCCTCCTGGTTATTTGTAATTTATTGACCCGGTTTTATATGTTTGATTTATCAGGGTTTGGCCTCTAATATTTGTATGTACTGTTCAGAATAAAACCCTCTACAACCCTAAAAATAATCAAAGGAAAAAGCTCTTTATGAGCTTTAGCGAAGAAAAAAATTCTCAGATGTGAGAAGTTTCAATCCCTTTCTCATAAAAAAACTTCTTGCAATGCTCAATTTTGTCTCAAAAATCACCAAGAAAATTATTAAATGCAAGGGATTAGCGAATTATCTTTATGCAGAATAAATCATAAATAGTCAAGTTCGGGAGTCAACTTTACGGGGAAAAAATTTTCCATAAAAAATATATGGGAATACAGTTTTATCCAAAAAAATTTGTGGGATAAAATCTTTCGTTCAAAAGAATCTTTTCCCATGAATTTTCTTTTGAAAATTTCCTATGCCCATAAAACTTACCCCTCCTGGGTTCTCGGCTTACGAACATTTTTTTGATAAAGTTGGCGCCCCCCCTCCCCTGGGGCCAAGGTTTCGTCTTTGATGGCAAATAAGGAATAAGTTAATTTTTTATGTCGTAGATATTGATGAGAAATGCTTCATTATTTTCCAAACTGATCACCACAGGTATTAAAGAAATTTAGTTTTTGTTGTTTGCAATAATCCAGAGTATGCCCGAGAACTTTGTCAAAGCAGTAAGTGAATGGTCTAAGAGCATGCAGAAGGCATTCGTTTTCGCTTTCAAACAGATATTTCCCAGCGTTTGCAGCACAACGAAGCAAATAAAAGCGTGGAGGAACCTTATTTTTGTTGAAAAATCTCTTATCTGTTTTTAAATTAATGACTTTATTTATTATAAATTTTGTTGACTAAAGTAATTCAAATAAGGAAGCACTCTTTGATTTTATCCTAATTCAACAGTTCCTCTGCATTAGAAATTAATGATGGATTTGCCTTGAAAATTTCTTCATCTTTCTAAAAAGAAAACCCTAGTTTTTTTTTTGTTGCGTTACAAACTGGCACATCTCGATTTATTTTTCATTCAGACTCTTAGAATTATGAGACAGATGTTGACTAACTTTCTACAACATGAGAGGGAAGTCTAAAAAGGGGGGCTTGATTTTCCTCTGGATCTCCCCTTCATTTTTTTTTCAAAAGATTATTTGAGATTTTCCAATTTTTTTTAATTTGTTTATTCTTAGAGAGAAATTAGTGATGAAAAAGGCCAAATCATACTCTTTAATTCTTCTTTTCCGGATATTTATTGGTCATTGGCCAGAGATTTTAGATCCTCAACGAATAGCATTTTGACACGAAAATTTTTGCATTTCTAAATTTCCACTCTTTTCATATCAACAAAAGACATAACACAAAATTCTCAGTTTGAAAAATTTTAGAGAGAATGAAAGGAGAAACACAAAAAATTGCAAGATAACAAACTGCAGGTAAGAAATGTGTGAGAAAAGTACTCTGACCAAGGGCTTTTGTTCAAAATGTCGAGTCAAGGGTCAAAAAAATAAAAGTCAGGAGTTTCACAAGAAGCTTGAGATGAAATAGATTATTGAAGCCTGGGATGGATCGCAATTATTCTCTTCATATTTAGTTCACTTCAAGATCTCCAGATGAATCTAAGCATGACTTGTGTTAATCTGATTATTTTCAAAGAAGTTTGACTTCAAAGCTTTCTCAGAAGGATGGCTTAAGAGTGGACTAATTGAATTAAAAGTTGTTTCAGAGTCGACTTCAAAAACCAAGGGCCCGGTCCATCCGAATTCTTGCTCTCCTGTCAAATTTTTAATTCCTCTATTATTTGCTTCTTGCACTTTTGATAAAAGATATCTGAATCTAGAAGGGATAAGGTCTAAAGTTTTTCAAGAGATATTGAGTGAACACCACTTGGGGTAAGGCCTCCAACTAAGACAATCCTCAATCAAAACAAGTTCTCTCTTATCCTTCTTTTCTTTCAGGGTTCTATCTTCAGCAATTTGGGGTTCGCTTTCTTCAATGGGGAGCAACTTTTCTTTAACGCCATCATCGCCTCCTTGATGATTAAAAATAGGATTTTCATCCTGACCTTCTTCCCCATAAATTCTTTGATTTGAATTTTTCCCATCGATATCAAGAGGTGTATTTTGTCCCTGAAAATGATTCAAACTATTATCTCTTTCGATCTCACTTTCTTTCATGAAAATATCAAGAGTATTCTCATTCTCGAAGTTCATAGTACTTATCTCTCTCTCCCAGCCTTTGAGTTTTTCCATATTTTCATGTAATATTTGCTGGACATAGCCATCTTTCTTTTGAACATACTCTTGAACCAAACTTTTAAATTTCCTTCCATTTCCTATTTGATTGTAGAACAAAGATACATATTCATCTTTCAGATCTATTGGTCTCAAAGCAATCATTTGCTTCAGTAAAGCTTTGTTCATTTGTTTTTTCCTTAATCGACTTAGAATCTCATCAGATAATTGTCCAGAGTATTCATTGTCACTAAGTTCTTGGTCCTCTCTCAACCCTCTTCTTCCAAACTCTTCTTCATCTTCTCTTGGAGAGGTATCATTATCAAGCTCTTCTTCAAATTTTTCTTTTTGAATATTAGAACTTTGAGCTGGGAAATTTTCATCTACTTCTTCATGCCTCTGAAAACATTTCTTTTTCTGTTTACCTTTTTGACCGTGGTAGGGAAATGCTTTCCAATTTGGATTATCCTGTTGACAATTCTCAAAACAATTTCTTTTACTCTCCCATTTCTTTATGGTGTTTGATTTAATGTATATGTATGGATGGAGCCATATTTTGTCTTTTTGACCTGTCAAGTAGAGATAAAGTTTCTTTTCGCTTTCATCAATCAAAACTCCCTCAAGGTATTGAGACAAAGGTCTTCTTTCGGCAGACTTCTTTGTGATTTCTACTTCTTCAATATAAGACTTGATTTCTTTGAGCGAAAGATGTTCGCAGTAATTTGCGTACCATTGTTTCCTTTTCTCCTGTGTTTTTTTTGTTCTTTTCTGAAAATTGGCTTCAGCCTGAATCGGCCTTTCATTAAGAGAAATTCTCGAGGTTCGAATTTCACTATTCATTCTCTTTTCTCAAAATCTTTATCTTATTGATCAGAGAACTTTAGAGTTAAATACTCAATCTTGACTAATTTTGTCCTTTGCATTAAAATTGAAATTGAAGCGCGAAAACAGTCATCATTTGAATTATCATTGTATATAAGAGATTGGATCCTTCATATTAAAAAATTTATCCGAAGGATGAAAATGTATATCAATCCTTCGGAAGGCAAATTTATCCTACGGATTAAAGATTCTCTTAGTCTTTACTTTAGACTAATCAAGAATTCTTATTCTATAGATTAAATACTGATAATTTGTCTGAATAGAAGCTAAATCTATTGAGGAATATTGATTTTTGGGTGTCATTTTGATTAATTTCTAAGAAAAGTGGAATCCACCTAACTTTCTCAAATTAGGTGTCTTCTGTTTCCTTTTTTCCATTTTTTATACTTTAAGCTCTCCATCAATCTCATGAATTATAATCATTTTCCTCTCAAACTCCAGATGAATCACTCACAAAGTAACAACTCTCAAATCTCATCCAATATAATTATTGTGAATAAAATACAAGTCAACCTTCACCAATCGCCTTTACTTTCCAAGAAATCAATCTTAACTTTCATTGTCGTAGGAGGATGCTTTATTTATTGGCTCTACCGAAAGGTTCCCTTAAATACCTTCAAAGCATTCAAAGATAGCATCAAGAGCTTTCAACTTTGGAAGACTCTTTTCTTACTAGCAGGAAAAGGTTCCACCCTTGTTTCCAAAAGAAACTCATTCAGGTATCCAGTTCTTCCAAGAAAAGTTTTTACTTCAACTTTTTGTCATTTTTCTTTCATTTTTAAGCGTACTGGTTTGAAAATATATCTATGATCCCATTTATAGTTGTCAAAAGAATTTGATATTATTTGATTTAATCATATTTATGTAAACATTAATCTTAAATCCTTTATGCATAGCATTGTGAAATGAATCCACTTCTACTTTAACGAAATGTCAAAAGGATAATTTCTTATTTGAAAGCCTTACAAAAAGCCAGGAAACCTCAAACGAGGTTGAGAATGAGCCCTTGAGCGGCTTTTCTATCGAGTGTTACACCTCTAAACATTTCCATGTCTCGTTTTCTGGGGATCATTGTTATCAAAATGGAGACCAAAGAAAGGCTTCCAAAAGGAAGCAGGACAAAGAAGCTTTCAATAAATAGACAATGAAAACTGTTGATACTCAGCCTCTTATTTTTGAGGTGAAATCTCAGAACAGACCCTTGGATCAACCCCAGAAAGTTGATTCATTTTTTTTGGTGCTCTTTTGAATAATTTAAATTTGAATTTAAGTTGAATCCATTATTAATTTTTTTCAAATTTGGATCTCTTTTGTTGGTTTTTCCTGACAAGTAAACCCTGTCATTTTCAAAAAACTCTTTCACAACACTTGATCAATTCTGTTTCTAAAGGACTGATGCAGGTCTTGATGGAAGCTCAAATACATTTCTTGAGGCCAGAATTATCTTCAAAAAAATCTAAATTTAAATTTTATGTTTTAAAATCTAAAAAGCATCGTCGCTCTTGCTTTCGATTGATCCAGAAGGAGTTATGGAGTTGTACAATAAAAGCACAGATTTTATCAAGAGCTTTTTTTGAAACAAAAAAGAAAGACCAATTCAATCAAAACAATATTTCTCCTTTCATCTCAAAGTTTTATGAATTCAAATTACAACATCTATCAAATTTTGGAATTTTAATTTTTCTCAAGTGCTCAATTTTCGCAGCGTCAAACATCAAGTCCCCATAAGCTAAATTTTCCAGGCCGTTTATGTGTTTATCTCGACAAGTTTATCTTTGATCTACCTTTTACTCTAACCTAAAAGCCTCTTCATTCTTCTGGTAATCTACTGATAAGAACTTAGGACACTTTTGAGGTCAAGTTTTGGAACTTTGAAGGAAAAAATATTTTCTTATCTTTCGCCCAAATTTTAGCGAATTTAAAATTTGGACCTCATTGTCTTACTAACTCCCCACGTCTTGACCTCAAATATCGTCTAGTTGATTCCAATTCAAATTCTAATTGGCCGAATATCTAGCTTCTAAGATCGAAAGTAGATGCTTGGGTCGCTGCTTCGTAAAATTCTCTTCTAAAAATCGTACCATTTTTAGTCAATGGAGTTTTCCGAGGATTGATTCCTTCCTCTTTCCTCTTTCAAGATGAGATAGAAATCTGAAAGGTAAATAGAGGTCGGGGGAAAAAAGCCTTTTTGACGCCCTTTTTTCTCTGATTTTTTAAGGTCACTTTAAACATATTTCGAAATATATCTTGTGAAAAGGCACCACACAACGCCGAACCAACCAGACATCAATATAATATTATACATTTTCTTTTGCTGCAGATAATTTAAGAATGTAGAGAGATTCGGCTAAACGAGATATATTCTCTTGAAAATTTAAAATAGCAAACATTGAGATGGCGGAAAACTGCGCTTTTCTGGCTTTCTCTGTTCATAAAAGATGATAGATTGGTTTTGTTGATACTTTGGAAATTTTTTTTGAATAACTTGGTCAGTTTATCACCTTACAAATTAGAAAAAAATATACTGGTATTTTGATGACAGTGTCTCTCTCTCTCTCTCTCTCTCTCTCTCTCTCTGAACTCCCTTTAAAGAGCTCCAAAGCCGGATCTTGATCTTAATTTCGACTGTTTTCTTCTCTTGAACTTGATGCAAGTGAAGACTTGGCTTTTTGAACAAATAACCAGACCTTTTGCATTCATCTTTACTTTGTCTTGATTCTGAACAAAACAATAAACATTCAAAGTTCAAAATCTCTTTCATTACGCCTCTTATTCAGGCCGATCTCGCTCATTTGAACCTGGGGAGATTCATTTCAAAAACATGGAGGAGCAAATTCTTCTAGTTCAGGATACTCCAGAGGAAAGAAGGCCCAAAAGGTTTTTTTTCCCCAAAAGTCTTTTTTGAGAATGATAATTCTCATTACTAAGCCTTCTTTTTATTGGATCGAATTAATATTTTTTTTTCAATGAAAAATTAGCATGTGTGATTCCAGAGGGTTGGCTCACTTCTTCTCAGTCAAAGGAGCAAAAATGACATGTATGAAAAAAGATTGAAGTTGAGCCTTTCAAATACTTTCGAAACTTTTTTGTCTTTGAAAAATTTCTCATATTTGGCACGCGAGTCTTTTTAAGGAGCCGAAAAAAGTTTTTCACGAAATGATCATCACAGTCTCAAGAGGAAGCTCAAAGGTAGGAGAGGGATTGCAAAAGGCTTTAAAGCCCCGAAATCCTTAGCTCTTCAAAATCCTGTTTCAAGTTTTTATGAAAATCTAGAGGTCTTGGTCGAATGAATTCCCTTTTAATCCTCGTGGAATACAAATACCAGAAACTCTTATTCTTGTAGACCCCCAAATGCTCGCATTGAGGCTCTAAATTCCTATTTCTCCTCGCAAACTCACGAATTCGAGGGTGCAAACTCGAGTCTTAAAAGGATAAGTTTTGTTTTTAAAATTTTCCCTTATGAAGGGCTCAATGGACTACTTTTTGCTCATAAAAATATTAAAAGCTTTTTCCAATAAAGACAACGATTATTTTTCGTATTCCGTCGATCATTTCTCAGCTTTATTTTATTGTTTTCTCGATATGTGTTTATTCTGCTAAAACATGGAACTTTTTTTAACTCAATGCGAGAGAAGCTCGTAAAAAAATTCTTGTCTCTCTGCAATTTTACCCCCTTTTTAAAACTGTTATTTGGCATTTTTGACTTGAACTCTATCTTCACATTTGTAAATTTGACTGTGACTTGACTCATTTCTTAAATTTTTTCTCCCATTACGTTCGTCGTTGTGGGTGCTTTTTCCTGCAAAAACATGACTTACAAGAGCAAGAGTTGACGGTAATTTAGTTTAGAAAAAGCTGAGCTTTAAGCTTGAATTTTTTTTATCTATAAGTTGAATAAACTTCCCATATTTTCTTTTATTCACAAACAGATTTCAAGTTTGATACATGAAAATCTATACAGAAGTTTCTACAAGAAGCCATCATATAACCTTATGCTGGAGCAATTCTATCAACCCAGCTGATAACATTCTTATCTCTCAAGAACTTGCCTTGAATTTCCTCATTGACTTCAAAAGGTAAGTTGGTCAAATAGATAGGGGTTTCAGCACCCTTTTCAGCAGTACGAGGAGCAGTTGAGCCTCCCATATTAGTTTGACAATGACCAGGACAAACAACATAAACTTGCTGACCTTTCTTTACTGATCTGGCAAGAGCCCATCTTGAATAGGCATTTATAAGAGCCTTAGAGGATTGATAGCATCCCATAGATGTGCTCAAAAGAGTCTCTTTATTCCCCTCCTTGACTCCTTCGTAGAAAGTCTTTGCAATTTCCAAGACCTTATCTCTGGTAAGGCTTGAGTCGTCGAGGGTTTCTCTTGCTTTATCGCTTTGGAAGGCGAGTAATCCAGCACCAGAACTGATTACAATGATTTTTCCATCGTTAGTAAGATAAGGTTGGACCTTTTCAGTAAACTCAATTGTCTTAAAGACGTTTGTGTTTAAACAATCAAGGCTTTGTTGGACATTGGCATCAACTTTAGCGATAGCAGCGTTATTTATTAAGACATCAACAGTCTTCAAGTCAGTTTTTATCCACTCAACGAAACTGTCAGTGCTCTTGGAATCAGAAATGTTGAGTTGCCTTGGGGTGATTTTACTTGAAGAGTTGGGATGTTTATTCTTGATCTCTTCAGCGGCTTTTTGAGCGTTTTCGAGAGTTCTGGAAGTGAGGATAAGGTGGTAAGGGGTGGATCCACTGTAGAGGCCATCGATAATACAGTAGCCGATGCCTTGGTTGGAACCAGTGACGATTACACTTCTAAGGTTTGAGTCAGATTGCATGTTTGTTTGAGGGTGTTTGGGTTGGAATATGATGATTAAATTTGTTATTATAATTTTTGATTGCTGGAAGGGCTATTTATAGTGAAGAGAGTTGATTTTGAAGTGAAGAATTGAATTGTATTAAAATGACTTTCCTTTGAATTGTATTAAAATGATTTTCCTTTGAATTGGATTCAAAGGTTTTTAAGTTTAATCGTGAGAGAAAGTTGCGAGACGTGGGCCAACTCTCCTTCATGCCCTTCCGAAGCTTCCCAGCGAAGTCTAAAATTGTTAAAAGCTTCAACATAAAGGGAATTCCTTTGATTAGAAAATTTTATTTTTGATTTTATAGAAAAATTCGTCATTCAAAAAGTTCCCTTCAGCTCATCTCTTTGAGGCATTGAGCAATTTTAAAATTGATTTAGGTCACTTCTCAGGAGGCTTGGCAGAGCGGGCTCAAGTTGAATAATCTTTCGCCTATATCTTTTCCCGACAAAAACAGGATTGTATTAAAATAATCACATCGCCTGCTAATTATTTCCCATCGGATTTAAAGAGTTTTTAAGGAAAATCAAGAAAAAATTTAGGTTAATTCGACTAATGATATTTTTTATCATATATCCAGGATAGTTTCTGGCAACATTTAGAAATATCTGGCAACCTTTTTTGAAATATTCTTTCACTGAATTCACCTTTCTTTATGTCCTTTTACTCCTCGGAAATCCCACCCAGATGTCATTTTCTCAAGGAGAAGAAGATTCTTTCCATGAATTTTTCTCTCGGAGTTTGGCCAGATGAGCTTTATGAGAGCTCCTGAAAGGTTATGAGACTACTTCACCGCGGTTTTCGGCTAGCTCCTCAGACTTGAAAAATATTGTGGATAATAATAGATTATGATCTCGTAAATCCTAAAGATGATCTATTCTAACAATGATAGGCTGAATGAAGATATCTTCACCTTTGAACAGAGCGAGGAGGTACCCAAGTTGGAAGAGCCTCTAGGTTTTTCTTGAGGAACTGCATCTTCTTCAGTCCAATAAAATTTAATTAAAATCTCTGTTTGATAAAAATTCGAATATTTTTCACAGAAAATCACACTGAAAAAAGTTCATTTTTAAGCCTGGCAAAAAAGAAATTTGACTTTCAGAGTGTTCCAGTTGAATTGATTTGAATTCGAAAACTGCTGCGAGGAGAATTCAGAATGATGACTCTAATCAATCGACCAAGTTTGACTAAATGTTTTGGAGGATCTCAGGAAATAGAATATCAAAAGATTTCTCACCAAGAAAACTGCGAGATCTTTGCCAAAATACTGTGATTTTTTTTTTGTTCGTGAATTTTTGGGGAAGTGAGAAAATCAATATTTATTCGAGTGACTTTCTGAGATTTTTTTTCATCTGCTTGAAATTTCGCATTTTTTTCAGAAATTTTTCTTTTATTTGCCAGGTGTTTCATCAAAAAATTTTGCAGAAAAATCTTTAAGGATCGAAATGAAAATTTTCATGAATGCATTGACGTCTTCTGATGATCTATTTCCCTTTATTATACATAACCCACCCCCTTATGTATGCGACCACGAAGGGAGGTCAAAAAACCGTTTTTCTCTCCTCTCATCCAAGGTTCTTCAAAAACTTCTCCTTTCTTTGATTAGATAAAAAGACAAAACTTAATTTGATCATTTGAACCTTATCTCCAACAACTTCTCTCAATTGAGTTAAAGTAATGTAAGAAAATTGCAAAGAGTTCTGTGCGTCTCAAAAATCATATACGGTCTCTTTTCTCATGAAAGGAAATTGTATTATTTCGGCATCAAACTCTGAAATAAAGAAACCAGAAGAGATTTTGGGGACCTAGAGATACAAAGAAATTTGTTTAATGAAAATTCGGCAAGAGAGTTGGGAGGGGGAAATTTTTTGACTTATAAGGGGATTGGCAGTTGAGGAATAACAAATCACAAGTTTTATCATTTTTTGGATAATGGAGGAGAATGATTTCAGAGATAAATTCAATTTTCAATTCACATAAATCATAAAAGACTCAGGTCTAGTTTTTGATAATATAAATTGACAATAGAATTTATTATGTCATATGAATTTTAGACTTTTCAGGCTTTGAAACCTCAGACTTGAATCATCGACAGCAAGCTGATTCACATGACATCCTTCTCAATTGGCAAAGTCTGGTAGTATGCTTCATCCGAGGTCCGACACAGGTGTCATACTCGCTCCTACAATTGAGTTGGCATCCA
>Ga0182738_1002090_pt1 | contig 24091 bp, 18 predicted proteins | sample eDN5th30CBELigMG_FD_128876 | JGI IMG/M metagenome (GOLD analysis project Ga0182738, IMG submission 128876) | Enriched Miracle-Growth compost microbial communities from Emeryville, California, USA - eDNA 5th pass 30_C BE-Lig MG (version 2)... ...
GGCGATCTTCCTGGCCTTCGCCATGCTCCTGTATCAGATCGGCGAAATCAGCCTCGGCCAGGCGGTCAAAAACTCGACCCTCGACCTGCTCCGCGAAGGAACGCGCACGCCCGACCTGGGAGGCAACGAGACGACCAAATCCTTCACCGAGGCCGTCGCCGACGAAGTCGCCCGGCGCCTCGCCGCGAATGCCCCGACGCCTCCCGGCGCTTCGTCTCCTCCCGTCGGCTGAGCCCTCGCGTCCGTCGAATTGTCGTTTGTCGTAAGTTGAGTGACGGAGCACGAGGAGGATCGATCGATGTCGACAACCGAATCGAGAACCAGGAATCCGGAGGCCGACAAGGCCGAGTGGTTGAACCGCTTGAGCGCCTTGGTCTCGCTCGTCAAGGGCTGGGCCGAAGAGTCGGGCTGGCGGACGAGACGCGCCGTCAAGCCGGTTGTCGAGGAGGTTCTGGGACGGTACGAGGTGCCTCTTTTGCTTATGGAGCGCGACGGCGTTGAGATCGTCCTAAGCCCACTCGCGCGGATCACCCCCGGGGCCGATGACGTGGTTGATCTCTATCTGATGCCGGCGTACGACGACGTGGCCAGCCTCTTTTTCGAGAATGGGCGATGGCGCGTCCATTCCGCTTTCCCAGTCGATCCAGCGATTTCCCACTCCGCGCGCGAAGCCGAGCGCCTCCCGCTTGGGGAAGCAACAATCAATCGAATCCTCGACGCGGCCGCCGCCCATGCCCAACCTTTATGAGGTGTTCGACCACCTGAAGGCGACGTGCCGGGAATACTACGTTCTGGCGGACGCCGTCCAGCGGTTGCGAGACGCGGTCCACGCCGGTCAGGTAGCCGCTCCGCCGACCACGTCGCTTCGTGATTATGAAGCGGCTCGCCGCCGACTCGAGCCCACGTATATTGTCCGTTTGTGGTCCGAATTCGAATCGGCGCTCCGCTCTTACCGCCGTTTCATCGTGGGCAACCCCATCGACAACATCAGGGCCTTCGACCTCATCAACTGGGCGCAAGGGATCAAGGAAGGTCGCCAGGTGGACGATGGAGCGAGAGAATTGGTCCATGAGGTTCGCGAGTATCGCAACTCGCTGATCCATGAGCGCGACGACATGGCTCCGGGCGTCGAAATCGAGGAAGCCCGGCGCCGGCTGAGCACTTATCTTTCGAAGCTCCCCGACCAATGGTAGATCGTGAATGTGAATTGGGCGGTGAGACGCCCATTTCCAAGTTCGCGGCGGCCCTCGGAGGCCGTCTCTCCCGCCGAGCCGCGGACGCTCTCCTTTCCGAGACCCTCCCTCCATGACCGCCGGAAATTCCGCCTTGGGCGAAACGCCGAGCCGCGGGCGCCCGAGCGCGAGACAGGTGCTGGTCGTCACCAGCGTCGTGTTCACCTTCATCTCGTTCTGGCGGACGGCCGCGATTGTGCTTTGCGACCTGGCCGGCACGTCGTTTTACATCGGGGGGATCGTCGAGTCGCAGATCGGCCGCGCAGCGCCCTGGTTCATCCTGGCGGTGATGGTCTTCAGCTACGCCGTGCGGAGCGTCTACATCGAAAGCTGCGCGATGTTCGTGCGCGGAGGCGTCTACAAGATCGTCAAAGAGGCCCTCGGCGGGGGGATGGGCCGGCTCGCGGTTTCGGCCCTATTGTTCGACTACGTCCTCACCGGGCCGATCAGCGGCGTAACCGCCGGTCAGTACATCATTGGCCTGGTCAACGAAATGCTGAACCTGGGCCCCGCGAGCGCCCTGGTTGAGCATCAAGACATCCTCTCGTCGCTGATCGCCATCGGCGTGACCGTCTACTTCTGGCGGGTCAACATCAAGGGGATCCACGAATCAAGCGACAAGGCCCTTTGGATCATGGGGGCGACGACCGTGATGGCCGTCGTGCTGCTTGGCTGGTGCTTTGTGACCTTGGCCGTCGATCCCGCCAAGCGGACGCTCCCGCCGATCACGCCCGACCTTTCGCGCAAGGTGGACGTGGAGGGGACGCCGATCCTCGACCCCTTCGGCAACCAGGTGGATCCCGTGGGGTTCCTGAACCATGCGCCCCTGGGCGCGGAGCTGCGGCCCGAAAGGATGGAGGGGAACTGGTGGTCGATCCTCGGCGCGTTCGGCCTGGTCATCGCGTTTAGCCATTCGATCCTGGCGATGAGCGGCGAGGAGACCCTGGCGCAGGTCTATCGAGAGGTGGAAAGTCCCAAGCTCCCCAACTTCCGAAAGGCCGCGTTCGTCGTTTTCATCTATAGTTTGCTACTCACGTCGCTGGTCAGCTTCCTCGCGGTGATGATTATTCCCGACGACGTTCGGATGTCGCGATACGCGGGCAACCTGATCGGCGGCTTGGCGATGAACGTGGCCGGCCCGCAATGGGCGCGCTTGGCGCTCAACGCGATGGTCGTGATCGTGGGGTTCTTGATCCTCTCGGGCTCGCTCAACACGGCCATCGTCGGCTCAAACGGCGTGCTGAATCGCGTCTCGGAAGACGGCGTCCTGCCCGATTGGTTCTTGAAGCCGCACCCGAAGTACGGCACGACCTCGCGACTGATCAACCTGGTGGTCGGCCTTCAGCTCGCGACGATCGTGTTGAGCCGGGGCCACGTCATCACCCTGGGCGAAGCCTACGCCTTTGGCGTCGTCTGGAGCTTTGTCTTCATGTCGCTCTCGATGCTCATCCTCCGCTTCAAGCGGCCCGAGAAGCGCGCGTACGAGGTTCCGCTGAACTTCCGGATCGGCCGGTTCGAGGTTCCCGTGGGAATCTTTCTGGTGTTCCTGGTCTTGGCGGTCGCCGCGATCTCGAACCTGCTGACCAAGGAGGTCGCGACGGTCTCGGGCGTGCTGTTCACCCTGGTCTTCTACCTGGTCTTCTGGATCACGGAGCGGGCGCGGCGTCGCGGGGGGGACGGCCATCACGAGCACCTTGAACAATTCAACCAGCGCGAATCCGACCGGGTTTCAACCGAGGCGCTGGGGCTCTCCAAGCCCTATCGCAAGCTGGTGGCCATCCGATCCCCCTACAACCTGGCGATGCTTCAAACGTGCCTGAACGAGACCGACCCCGAGACCACGGACGTCGTCGTGATGACGGCCACGGTCTCCCCCAAGGGAAGCGGCGACTACACACCGGCAATCACCACCTATGACCGCCAACTCCTCACCGCGGTGGTCAACCTGGCCGAGCGGGTCGGCAAGCCGGTCAAGCCCTTGATCCTGCCGACCAACGAGCCCTTTTTCGCGCTGGCCAACACCGCCAGGGCGATCGGCGCCCAAGAGCTAATCATGGGGATCTCCAACAAGGTCAGCCCGGAGGTCCAACTCGACCTGATCGCGCTCTACTGGTTGAACGTCTGCGGCGCGAGGCCCGACCCGCTTTCGATCCGAGTCCTCGGCGATGGGCGAGACGCCCGGCTCGACATCGCCGGAGGAAGCCGAATCCCCGGCCCCGGCGCAGCGGCCCTGGAATCGGCCCAACTGCTGGCCGAGCTTCGGCGAAGCTGGCACGGCGTCGAGCGCCTGCTGCTGGCCTACGACGGCAGCCCCTTGAGCGCGGATTTCCTCGACACGGTCATGAGCTTCCTCGACCCGGCCGTCGCCGTGACCCTGCTCCACGTCGTCGAGCCGGACGAAGAATCCCACGACGGACGGACGGACGCCGAGGACCTGGAAATCCTTGAGCGGGGCGTTCAGCGAGCCCAGGACCTGGGGCGTCGCGTCACTCACAAGGCCGCGCGCGGCCATGCCGGCGAGGAGATCGTTCGCGAGGCCGTCGAAGGTCGGTTCGACGCGATCTTCATGAGCCTCCGGGGCGTCTACCGCCGGGGCGACACGTCGGCGTTCGCCCCAAACACCCGCTACGTCCTGGAAAACGCCCCCTGCCGCGTCATCCTCGGCTTCGCGCCCAAGAGCATCCCGGCCATCGGGAATGGTTCCTGAGTGGGTGGCCTCTTCTGTAGCCGGCCTCTGTGAGGCCGGGACCGGCTTGGGGTCGCCAAGGCCCGCGTCCCGGGGTCACAGACCCCGGCTACAATATTGGGGCTCCGCGAGGCCGGGATCGGCGGCGGCGGGCGACCCGACCGACGGATATACCGCGTCCGCCCGCTTACAACTTCCCCGCCCACTCCCAAACCTGATCGACCAGCCGGGCCGCGAGGTCGGTGCCGGGGGAAAGGGTGACGGTTGGTTGATCGGGGCGGACCAGATACAGGGCGTGGCGGCCCGCCTTCACGTCCTGGATGTCGTTGGCCACGGTCAGATCGGCGCGGTTGGCCAGGCAGGCGTCGTGGGCCAGGCGGATTAGCTCGTCGGGAGAGACGCCTGATTGGAGCTTAAAGCCCACCAGATAGACCGAAGGCGCCCAGTCGCGGACGGCCCGGATGACCTTCGGGGCGCGTCGCGAGGGGATCGACAGGGCGTCGAGCCGGGAGCTGATCTTGCCGGTTTGGGGAATCGGCTCGTAGTCGGAAACGGCCATCGGCAGAAAGGCCACGTCGATGGATTCCTCGGTCAAAACGCGCCGGAGCGTCTCGGCGTATTCGGCCACCGTTCCGGTTTCGAGCGGGCGAAGGTAGAGCCGGTCGCGAACGGAACGCCACTCTCGCCAAAGCCCCTGAAGTCGAGCAAGCTCGTCGCGGGGATCGGGATCATCCAGGTTGAACCGAGCGGATCGGATAAAAGGAAGTTGGGCCGAGGGCGCGTGGACGTGCCAGACCTCGGCGCCTCGTCTGAGGCAATGCTCCGTAATCGCCGCGGCGGTTCGACCCGTCGAAACGTTCGTGATCACGCGCACATCGTCGATGGGGGCGGAGGTCCCCCCGCCGGTCACGACCACCTTCATCGATGTCCAGACTCCCATCGCGGCCCTTGCATCGGCAACTCGGGCTGAGCTACGCTCGCCCTTTGAAGTTCCAGGTCGGAGCGCCTTGAACGTGATCGGCTCCGACCGTTTGACGTCTCAACTTCGAGCAGCCCATGACGACGGCCGAAAACCCGAACGCCCGCTCCCTCCACTCCGCCGCCCGGGAACTCTTGGAGGAGATGAGCCGCTGGCCCATCTTCGACCCGCATTCCCACATCGACCCTCATCGTCCCGCGGCGCGCAACTTCGACGAGGTGCTGGGCTACCATTATTATACGGAATTGGCCCACGCTTCGGGGATGCCGGCCGAACAAGTTGATCCGGGCCTCGACCCCCGGGCCCGGGCCCTCAACCTCGCCGAACGCCTCGGCGACCTCGACAACACCGTCCAGTATTCCTGGCTCCTCGAAATCGCCCGGACGTTCCATCAATTCCCACACGATCGAATCAACCCACGCGACGTCGCCGACCTCTACGACAAGGCGCTTCGCAAGACCGACGACGCCGGCAAAGCCTGGGATCAGCGCGTCTGGACCGAGAGCCGGCTTGATGCGGTCTTCCTGACCAACGAGTTCGACGACCCGCTTGAAGGGTGGGACACCTCCAAGTACGTCCCCTGCCTTCGAACCGACGACTTGGTTCTCAAACTCCACCAGCCGCGCACTTTAGAGCGGCTTCGCCGCGCGACGGGCGAGGATGTTGGGGACCTGGCGAGCCTTCAGCGGGCCATCACCGCCCTTTTCGAGCGGTTCACCAAGAAGGGCGCCCGCGCCTGCGCGATCAGCCTTCCGCCGGATTTCATCCCGTTGCGGGGCGCGCCCAAGCGGGCCGTCACGCCGATCCGACGGGCCGTTCAGGGGCTCGAACTGCGTCCCGACGAGCACGCCGAGATCCGGGCCACGGTCTTTTGGATGCTCGCCGAACACTGCGCCGAGTTCAAGCTTCCCTTCGACTTGATGATCGGGCCGATCCGAGACGTTTACCCCGCGGGCGTCGCCGGAGGCCGCGACCTGTTCGACCGCCGGGTGAGCCTTTACGACTACCGGGAGCTGTTCAACCACTTCTCCACGGTCGTCTTTCCGGTCTCGACGCTCTCTCCCGACGCCGGCGCCGAGCTGGTGGCGTACTCCTGGATCTTCCCCAACGTGCTGCCGATGGGGCACTGGTGGTACTCGAACATCCCGGCGTTCATCGCGGCCGATCTCAAGGCCCGGGTTCAGGCGCTGCCGAAGGTGAAATTGCTGGGCTATTACTCGGACGCCTACAAGCTCGAATTCATTCTCCCGAAGTTCAACATGTATCGGCGGATACTGGCCGAGACGCTGGCCGAGACGGTCGTCGAGGGGCGTGGTTGGAGCGTGGATCGGGCGCTCGAAGTCGCCAAACTCATCCTGATCGACAACCCGCGCCGGGTATTCGGGTTTGAGGGCCGAGGGATCGGGGCGCCGATTTGACCTCGAACGGATTGGGGGGCATCATTCCCAATGCGGAGCGCGGGCTCATCGGGCCCTCCAATCCGCTCGGCAAACTCGCGTATTGAACGACCCCATCGGCGCCCGAATCGATCGAACTTGAGGATGGACTTCCATGCGGCCCGCTCAACCCACAACTCGGCTCCTGGCGCTCGCGATGGCCTTGTTGGCCCTGGGGGCGACCCAGCCCCTCGCGGCCCAAAACGAAAGCGGCCTGACCTCGGGGTCGGGGTCGGGCACCGGCACCGGCGCGTCGTCGCGCTACGATCGCCCGCCCGGCCGGGACGCGGGCCTCGGAAATTCCCGTGAATTTTCCGGGGTCCCGCTTGTGCCCCCCGGAGCGCCCGCCGACGGCGGCGTGCCGGTTGGCCCGGGGGTCAACGTCCGATTTCCGAACGACCCGGGACTGGCGCCGTTCCTCTCGCTTGGAGAGGCCGAGCCCGAGAACGCCCAAAGCAAAGCGCGGATCCGCCGCGACATGCTCGACGTGGCCAACAAGCTCGAAGCCCCCGGCGAGCGCGGTCGGGTCTTGCTCCAGATCGCTCGCGGGGCGCTGCTGGGCGGCCAAATCCGCCTGGCCCACCAGGCGATGGAGGACGCGGCCAACGCGGCGTTTCTCGAAACGAACGACCTGACTCACGACCAGCTCATCATCTCGATCGTCACGACGGCGGGACTTCTGTCCGAGACGATTCTCCGCGAGGCGAAGCCCCAGACGCTCCTTTTCGAGGACTTCGCCCAGACCGCTCCCGTCCCCGGAAGGCTTGAGCCCGAGACGGCCATCCGGCTCGCCCGCCTGGAGTGGAGGCGGTCGGCCTACATGGCCGGCCTCATCCGAAACCCGACCTACCGTAGCGAGTACCTGGATCGCTCGGCGGAGAACATGGCCGCCGGCAGCGCCGTCATCGCCCTGGAATACGCCGCGCCCACCAGCGAGGGCGGTCCCAAGGGCGCCCCGTCCGACGAGGAGGTCGCCGATTACAAGAAGCAGGCCGACGAGATCCTCGCCGAGGCCCTCTCGTTCGCCCACCAGATTGAACGGCCGATCTGGAAGAATCGGGCGATGGAGAGCATCGCGACCTCGGCCGGCCAGTCCGACCAAAACGACCGAGCCGCCGAGATCGCCGGCTCCATCCGAAACGCCGAGGCCCGCGCCCGGGCCCTGGTCCTGGTCGCCGAGTTCCAGGCCCGACGCAACCAAAACGACGCCGCGACCCTCTCCTACGGCCAGGCCGCCGAGGCCGTCGCGGCGATCCCCAACCACGGCCTGAGGGGCGTGTTGTCGGGAATTCTGGTCGACAGCCTCATCTCCACCGGCCGGTTTGAAGACGCCCGGGCCTGCGTGGCGCTTTATCCGACCGACTCCGAGAAGTTCGTCGCCATGGGAGCGATCGCCGAATCCCTGGGCACGCGCCGGATGAACGAAGAGGCCCGCCGTTGGATCGACAACGACGTGCCTCCCGAGTACCGCTCGACCCTCTATCGGCGGCTCAGCAACGGCATGCTCCGGGCCATCACCGAAGAACGCGCCAAGGATTTCCAGGGCGGAAATTTCTGATCCCCGAGAAAATTCGAGGACAATCGGGACGAAGCGGCCCGCTTTGTCGCCTCCTCTTTACGGGCCCCGTCAATCGCTCTCAACGGGTGATCGACGGCCCACAAACGAAGCCGCGACGCCGTGACCCGCATCTCGGCGCTCGCGGCTTTGTTTTTTCGAAGCTCCCCGTCACTTCGACGGCTTGAGATGCTCGTCGAACCAATCGGCGAGGATCGGCAGATCGCGGCCAATCCCGGCCCAACCGTGGCCGGCTCCGTTTTTCACCACCAGCTTGCACTCGACTCCGGCGGCCTTCATCTTCTCGATGAACAGCTCGGACTGCTGGATCGGCACCAGTTTGTCGGCGTCGCCGTGGATGATGAGCGTCGGCGGATCGTCGGCCGAGACTTGATCGGCCGGGCAAATTTTATGGCCGATTTCGTTGATCTTCGCCTCGTCGGTGATCGGGCGATACACCTTCGAGGCGGGATCAAGCTCGTTGAAATCGAAGGGGGCCTTGAAGCCCTTCAACACGCCTCGTCCCAGGGCGTTCTCTCCTTCTTTCCCGTAGTTGAAGAAGTCGGTCGGCGGGAAGAAGCAGGCGACGGCTTGCACCCGGCTCGACTCGCGATCGACGGGATCCTTGGCCGACGAGTCGCCCTGGTCGCCGGCCGTTCCCAGCATCAACGAGAGGTGCCCTCCCGCCGACGCGCCCGTCACGCCGACGCGGTTGGGGTCGATCCCGTAATCCTTGGCGTGGTGGCGAATGTACCGAACCGCGCGATTGACGTCCGCGACGGCCTCGGGAATGGTGTACTTCGGCTGGCTGCCGTGAACCACGGCGAAGACCGTGTATCCCCGATTCAAATACTCCTGGATCGACGCGGCGTTGATCGCCTCGTGGGCCGAGAACCAACCACCGCTGACCATCCAGACGATCGCCGCTCCGTTGGCCTTCTCCTTGGGCGTGAACACGTCCATCGTCAGCGCCATGCCGTGCTTGCGGCCGTAGACGACATCCTCTTGCCGGTTGTAATTCTTGGCCGTCTCGTCGGCCGCGCAACCCCGGATCGATCCCAATTCCGTCCAGCCCATGGCCGCGAGCACGGCCAGGGCGACACACGCGCGTTTCATTGCGTATTAACCTCCAAGATCGCGACAATCGCAACAACACGGCGCGCAGTCTAGCAGGCGCGCGAGGGCTCGGCCACAACCCGGCGCGGAGGCTTATGATCGAGCGCGGCGGCCCGGAGGATGAACCAGGACGCGATGGACCCGGTTGGAGTCCATGTCGACGACCTCGAAGCGGAGGCCAAGGCGCTCGAAGCCCTCGCCGATTCGGGGGATGTGGCCGAGCTTGGTGACGACCAGGCCCCCCAGGGTGTCGAACTCTCCGTCCGGCGGCTCGTGGATGTGGAACAGGTCAAAGAACTCATCGATCGGCAGCCGTCCATCCAGAAGCCAGGAGCCGTCGGGCCGGCGAACCGCGCGCGGCTGGTCTTGATCGGGCTTCTCGATCGCCGTCCCGAGGATCGCCTCTTGAACGTCGGTCAGGGTCAGCAAACCGACCACCGAGCCGAACTCGTCGAGCACCACCGCGGAATGCGCGGCGGATTGCTTGAGGACTTCAAGAACTCGGGGCCCTCGGGTCCCTTCGTAGAGGAAGGCCGGCAAGGTCAAGAGCCCCTTGAACCGAAGCGGTCCCCCGTCCACCCCTCGGGCCAAAAGCTCCGTGAGCCGAACCATCCCCAACAGGTTGTCGAGTGTCCCGTCGCAGACCGGGAAGCTGGTGTTCATGCTTGAGGCGATCTTCCGGTGGATCTCCTCGGGCTGGTCGCGAACGTCGAGCCACGCCACCTTGTCCCGGGGGGTCATCAAGGCCCGGGCGCGGCGATCGCAAAACCGCAAGGCGCGCTTCAGGATCTCGGATTTCGATTCGTCGAAGTCGCCCGCCTCAACACCCTCGAACATCAACTCCTTGATCCGCTGCTCCGTGGTGGGGGGCGGATCCGCGCTCCGTCCGCCCAGCCACCTGGCCAGCAGGCCGCCGGCTCGGCGATGAAGGGCGATCAGGGGCGTAACGACGAACGAGAACCCCAGAATCGCCCGGCCCAGCAGCGAGGCGAACGTCTCGGGCCGGCTCCTGGCCAGCGATCGGGGCAACAGGTCGCCGAAGACGAAAATCAGGGCCGCCAATGAGGCGACCACGGCCGCGACGAGGCCCACTTCCTCTCCCGACATCCGTTCCGCCCCGGCAAACCGCGAGGCGAGCGCTTCTCCGCACCAGACACCGGCCGCGACGATCGCCAGCATGACGACCAGCCGAGCCAGGGCGATGAAGCCGTCGGGGTCGCGACCAACCTCAAGCGCGGCGCGCGCCCCTCCGTCTCCGTGGTGGGCGCGGTCGCGCAACCGACGTCGGGAAGCGAACGTCAACGTGAATTCGGCGAGGGCGAAGAAACCGGCAACCAGGCAAAGCGCGAGGATCACCAGGGCGCTCGTGACGATCGATGACGACATTACGGAGACCCGGGCCCCCCGCCCTCCCGCGTTCGGTTCGGCCGCCTCGCGGCTTCTCGTCGCGAATTCCCCAACGGCGCTCCCTCGGCGATCATCTTAACCAAGACGCGGCTCAACCGCCTCCCTGGTCTGGACGACCGATTCACCGAATCCCGCGCCGCGGAGGGCGCCGCTCACTCGGCAAGGGCCGCGGCGTGGACCGCGACTTCGAGCTCGGCCGGCTCGTCGGCGTCGAGATGCCGAGACTCCAGCAGAGTGCGGGCCTCCCAGACGCTTCGCGCCAGGGCCACGTGATAGTCGCCGTCCACGGACTCGCGAATGGCCGACAGCATCGAAACGAGCGACGAGGAGCGGATGTCACTTTGCAGCAGCAGCTCGTCAATTAGTTCGTCAAGCCGTTCCGTGATGCTCTTGGTGCTCATGGCATTGACTCATCCTGGAATGCGCGACGTCCAGGGGCGCGCCGGCGCGTCCATGCGTAAGGAGATCTGAATCTCGGAACGGACATCGTTCCGATCTATTCCAACTGTTGTCGACCTTTGGTTTTGGGTCAAGCTCGACTCCCTGGTTTCGATGATTCGCCGCCTCCGACGTGGATTTTGGGCAACATAATCCACGCAACCTCCCTGCCCAAAATATCTTCGGCGGAAGCGGGACACGGCGATGGAAGGCGCGCGGGGGCCGGGTTACAGTGGATCCACAAGCCCGAACTTTTGGGTTCTTTTGGACTCCGTCCGCGGAGACGCTTCGATAGCGGGAGGCTCCAACGATGCTCCATGTCGCCTGTCCATCGTGTGGCGAGCGCGGCGGGATCTCCGCCGAGTTGGTGGGAACTCGAATCAAGTGCCGTAAATGCGGCCAGGCGTTTCGGGTGGCCGGGCCCGCCCCGAAGGTCGCCGCCGCCGCGCCTCAAACCGCGGGGGTCGGCGCGCCGATCGGCCCCGCCGCGGCGGCTTCTCCATTGGCGGCCGAGGGGATCGTCGTCGAAGGGCTCGACGACGCCTGGACGGCCGCTCCGGCGCCTCCCGACGGAGCGCCCCCCGCTCCGACCGTCGCCGCCGAACCGATGCCGACCACGAACCCGATCGCCGAACTCCACGTCGGGCCGCACAAGGAGTACAAGCTGCTCAGCTCGCGAGACAAGCTCTTCGAGGGCAAATTCGACTTAAACCGCATGGAGGAGGTCATCAACCAACTGGCGCGACAAGGCTGGACGGCCAAGTCCATGTGTCTTCCCCACGTCAAGAACTTCCAGGGGGTCATGCAGGAGGAGATTGTGGTTTTGCTGGAACGCTAGCCATGCGAGCCCTTCACGCCATGGAGCCATGACGCCATAATGCGTGCTATGGTTCTCATGATGTGATAGCGAACGCCCCAAGCCGCCCCGCGGCGAGACAAGCGCCAACTTATGCTCGCGAAGCTGTTTTCGTATACGTTGCTCGGCATCGACGCGGCCCCGGTGGAGGTCGAGGTCGACGTTTCGCCGGCCAACATGCCCAAGACGGTGCTGGTCGGACTGGCCGAGGCGGCCGTCAAGGAAAGCTCGTACCGCGTCGAGCGGGCCCTGGTCAATTCGGGCTACCGCCGCCCGGCCGACCGCGTGGTCATCAACCTGGCGCCCGCCGATCTGAAAAAAGACGCCGGGGGCTTTGATCTGCCGATCGCGCTGGGGATCCTCGCGGCCAGCGGCCAGGCCGCCTTGGATCGGCCGGGGAACTTCGCGGTCATCGGCGAATTGGCCCTCACGGGCGAGACCCGCCCCGTCAAGGGGATCCTGTCGATGACCCTTCAGGCCGCCGCCGAGAACCGCGACGGCGTCTTGGTCCCCCGCGCCAACGCGGCCGAGGCCGCCGTGGTCGAGGGGATCGCCGTCCATCCCGTGGGAAGCCTCGCCGAAGCGGTCGGCTTCCTCAGCGGCCAGCTCGACATGGATCCCGTTTCGGTCGATCTCGACGAGGTCTTCGCCCGCCACGCCCACATGGAGGAGGACTTCGTCGATGTCAAAGGGCAAGACTACGCCAAGCGCGCCCTTTTGATCGCCGCGGCCGGAAATCATAATATTCTGATGATCGGCCCTCCCGGTTCGGGAAAGACCCTGCTGGCCAAGCGGCTGCCGACCATCCTGCCCCCGCTCACGCCGGCCGAGAGCCTGGAGACGACCCGAATCTACAGCTCGATGGGGATGCTTCAGCCGGGCCAGGCGCTGATGGCCATTCGCCCGTTTTGCACTCCTCACCACTCGGTCAGCGACGCCGGCCTGGTCGGCGGCGGCAATCCGCCCCAGCCGGGGCAGATCTCGATGTCGCACAAGGGGGTTTTGTTCCTTGACGAGATGCCCGAATTCAATCGCAAGACGCTGGAGGTCTTGCGACAGCCTCTTGAAGAGGGGCGCGTCACCATCAGCCGGGCGATGAACACGGCGACCTTCCCGGCCGATTTCATCCTGGTCGCGGCGATGAACCCCTGCCCTTGCGGCTACCGTTCCGACCCGCGGCGGGCGTGCTCGTGCTCGCCGCCCCAGGTCGAGAAATACCTGAGCCGCATCTCGGGCCCCCTGCTCGACCGGATTGATCTGCACGTCGAGGTTCCCGCGGTCCCCTTCACCCAGCTCGCCGAGATGCCCCCGGGAGCGACCTCGGCCGACATCCGGACCCAGGTGTTGGAGGCCCGGGCGCGCCAATCCCACCGGTTCGCCCGGGAGGGAACCCTGGTCAACGGCCGAATGACGCCCCGACAGCTTCGCAAGCACTGCAAGCTCAAGCCCGAGGCCATGAGCATCCTCAAGGCCGCGATGGAGGAGTTGGGTCTCTCCGCCCGAGCCCATGATAAAGTGCTCCGCGTCGCCCGGACGATCGCCGACCTTGAGGCCGACGACGAGATCAAACCCCAGCACATCGCCGAAGCCGTCGGCTATCGGTCGTTGGACAGAAGCGTTTGGGTTTAACCTTGTCCGGGTTGTCGGGAGGGCGAGGCTCCCGCCAAGCCCCACGCATAGCGTCGGCTCGGCGGGAGCCTCGCCCTCCCAAATCCATTACGGTCAACAGTTTGGAATCGCGAAGATGGCCAAGCGAAGCACGCTCGATGAAAAGCTGGCCTCGATGCGCGAATGGCGCGATCGTCCCGAATCGGCCGAGCTGATCGCCGACCTGCGCAAGGCGATCGGGGACAAATCCAACTTCATCGTGGCGTCGGCGGCGGGCATCGCCGGTGAACGGAGGTTCGTGGAGCTGGCCCCCGAGCTGGAGGCGGCCTTCGACCGCTTCCTGGTCGATCCGGTCAAAACCGACAAGCTCTGCCGGGCGAAGCTCGCCGCGGTCGAGGCCCTGGAGAAGATGGAGCATCCGGGGGACGAGACTTTTCTGAAGGCCGCTCGACACGTCCAAATGGAGCCGGTCTGGGGAAAGGAGGAGGACTCGGCGCCTCCGCTCCGCGCGGCGGGGTTGGTCGGCCTGACCCGCGTCAATCCGCCGGGCCTCTCCGCGTTTTTGGTCGACGCGCTGACCGACCCGGAGCGGGAGGTCCGGATCGCCGCGGCCTTGTCGCTGGGGGCGGTGGGCTCGGAGGCCGCCGCGCTCGCGCTTCGGTTGAAATGTCGGCTCGGCGACAAGGAGCCCGAGGTTCTCTCGGAGTGCCTTCACGGCCTCTTGATCGCCTCAAGCAAGGAGCACATGGAGTTCGTCGTGGAGTTCCTCAACCCCGACGCGCCGGTCGGTTGCGAGGCCGCCGTGCTGGCGCTCGGCAAGTCGCGGCTGCCCGAAGCCCTGGAGCCGCTTCGGCAATGCTGGGATCAGGCGCGGTCGGTCTCGCTGCGCGAGATGGTCCTTCTGGCCGTCGCGATGCTTCGGGCGTCCGCCGCCATCGACTTCCTGCTCGACCTGGTGGCCGAGGGCCCCGAACCCTCGGCCCGCATGGCGCTCTCGGCCCTGAAGATTCACCGCCACGACCCGAAGCTCGTGGAGCGCGTCGAGCGGGCGGCGCTACAAAGCGGAAATCGAGCGGTTCAGGAGGTCTTCGAGAGCGGTTTCCGGCGGGAGGAATAGAGCAAGTTGTTTGTGGGAATCGCTTGATTCTCAGGGTGCCCCGGGTTCGCCCCAAACTCGGGGCACCCAACCGATACGATCGAAGAAACGTTCTGGGAGGGTCCGCCCTTGGAGCGGCCTCATACCCGCGCCAGGACCAGGCTCGCGTTTTGGCCGCCGAAGCCGAAGCTGTTGGACATGGCGGCGCGGACGGGCATCTCGCGGGCGGTGTTGGGGACGTAGTCGAGGTCGCAATCCGGGTCTGGCGTGGCCAGGTTGATCGTCGGCGGCACAACCCCCCGCTCCAGCGAAAGGGCCGTCACGGCGGCCTCCACCGCGCCCGAGGCGCCGATCAGGTGGCCGATCATCGACTTCTGAGAGCTGATCGGAATCGACGGCGCCCGATGGCCGAAAACCCGCTTGACCGCGACCGTCTCCATCAGGTCGTTCAGGCGCGTGCTGGTGCCGTGCGCGTTGATGTAATCGACGCGATCGGGATCGAGCTTCGCCTCGCGGAGCGCCGAGGTCATCGACAGCGCGGCCCCCTTCCCTTCGGGCTCGGGACGGGTAATTCCGTAGGCGTCGAACGACGACCCATAGCCGGTCACTTCGGCGTAGATCTTCGCCCCGCGCCGTTTGGCTCGTCGGTAGCTTTCCAGCAAGAGGACCGCCGCCCCCTCGCCGATGACGAAGCCGTCGCGGTCGGCGTCGAACGGGCGCGAGACCTCCGCGGGGGGCCGGATTGACGAGCTGACGGCCTTCATCGCCGAGTAGGCGACCAGAAGCTGGGGGTCGAGCCGGCTGTCGCAACCGCCGGCCAGCATCACGTCGGCGTCGCCTCGGGCGATCAGCCGGAAGGCGTCGCCGACGGCCTGAGTTCCCGCCGCGCAGGCCGTCACGATCGTATTGTTCGGGCCCATCGCCCGCTGCAAGATCGAGATGTGAGCCGCGGCCATGTTCGGCAGGTGCTGCAACAGCCAGAGCGGAAAGATCGACTCGGAGCGGGCCTTGACGAACGAGGTCATGTCGAACTCGCCGTCGCCGTTGAGGCTCTTGAGAATCGGCCCGGCGATCTCGCCGATGTCCACCGGCGTGATCCCCGTTCCCATACAGACGCCGAATCGAGCCGGGTCGAGCTTGTCGCGATCGACGCCCGAGTCCTCCATCGCCATCGCCGCGGCGCCCACGGCGAACTTCATGGCGCGGCTCATCAGCTTGGCGTTTTTCTTGTGCTCGCCCAAATACGGGGTGACGTCGAAATCCTTGACCTCGCCCGCGATCTTAATGGAGAGTCCCGTGGTGTCGAAGCTCTCAATGTAGCTGACGCCCGATCGACCCTCGAAGATCGCGTTGCGGAAGTCGTTCGCCCCTTGTCCATTGGGCGCGACCACTCCAATTCCCGTGATCACCACGCGGTGCATGTTTCCCACCCTCAAGCGGTGCCCAACTCATTGCGGCGCGGGATTCCAAATCGGACCTTCGATCCCGTCCTCCCCGACTCTCGAAGGCCCCGGCCGCCCATCACCGGTTCGCGGCGAACTCCACCAAAGGCTCCTCCCGAGACGCTCCGACGCCTCATGAACCGAGAAGTCGACAAGACCTCGCCGGCGGCCAATCCTCAACGTCCCCAAACCGGCGAACTTCCGCCCGCCTCCCCGGGGCAAGAATCGGCACGCTTTGCCTCGTCAGACCATCTTATCACGCGGGAAGACCGGTTGCAAATAAAGTCCGTAACATGGGAAGAATAGAGGCGACCTGGGAATATTTTTGGAAGGATGGGATTTGGGAGCCTCCTTGCCCGCTCGGTCCGAGCAAGGGGGGGCGCGCCCCCCTCGCCGTAGATTCATGGGGGCGCGGCTCGTGGAAAATCTTGCCGATGAACCACGAGAACGGCATAGTCGTCTATAGAGCCAATCGGACTCCGCGCGAGGCGAACGGGAGACGAAAACCCTCGTCTTGGGGGTTGGCGGTCCTGATTCGCCGGTCGCGCCGAATCCAAGGCTCTTAGCGAATCTCTTCACACCGGAAAGGGCCGAGAATGCCTCTCTCACTGTCGGAACGGGCTGGGTTGATTGAACCATCGGCGACCTTGGCGATGGGCGCCGAGGCGAGGAAGCTGAAGGCTCAGGGGTTCGAGATCCTGGACTTCGCCCTCGGCGAGCCCGACTTCGACACGCCGAACAACATCCAGGAAGCGGCCATCCGCGCGATCCGCGACGGCAAGACGCATTACACGCCCCCCGCGGGCATTCCCGAATTGCGACAGGCCATCGCCAGGCTATACACGGACCACCACGGCGTGGCGACCGAGGCGGCCCAGGTGGTCGTCTCCAACGGGGCCAAGCACGCGATTCACAACGCCCTGATGGCCGTTTGCGGCCCCGGCGACGAGGTTATCATCCCCGCCCCGTATTGGGTCAGCTATTCCGACCTGGTGAAGCTCACGGGCGCGAAGCCGGTGGTTATCCCCACCTCGGAGGCCTCGGGCTTCAAGATGACGCCCGAGCAATTCCAAAACGCCGTGACTCCGCGCTCCAAGCTCCTGATGATCAACAGCCCGTCCAACCCCACGGGGGTCGTCTACGAGCGCTCGGAACTCGCCGCGCTGGCCCAGGCCGTGCTGAAAACCGATGTCGGGGTGCTCTCCGACGAAATTTACGAGCAACTGACCTACGGCGACGCCCAGCCCACCTGCTTCGCGAGCCTCGACCCCGCGCTGCCGGCCAGGACGATTACGATCTCGGGCGTGAGCAAGTCGTACGCGATGACCGGCTGGCGGATTGGTTGGAGCATCGCGCCGACGGCGGTCTCGAAGTTCATCGGCGACTTGCAGAGCCAGGAGACCAGCAACCCGTGCTCGGTCAGCCAGTGGGCGGCGCTTGAGGCGATCAACGGCCCCCAAGAGACCGTCGCCGAGATGAAGGCCGAGTTCGCCAAGCGCCGGCGTTATGTATTGGAGCGGATCGAGCGGCTGCCGGGCGTCACCTGCGCGGCGCCGGGAGGGGCCTTCTACGCCTTCATGAACGTCTCGTCGTACTTTGGCAAGACGCTCGGGGGCAAGAAGATCACCGACTCGACCTCGTTCTGCATGGCCGCCCTGAGCGCCGCGAACGTGGCCTTGGTGATGGGGTCGGCCTTCGGAGCCGAGGGCTACGCCCGGATGTCGTTCGCGACCGACCTGAAGACCCTCGAAAAAGGATTTGACGCGCTGGAGCGGTTTCTCGCAAGTTGAACCGCCGACCCGCCGATAACGAAAGAGACGGGACTTTGCGTCGTCGCCGAGAGGGGCCGCCGCGGTTCGGATCGCGCTTGTGTTCGATTCGGGCTTGGGTTAAGGTGCGGCCCCCTTCGCGAGTTCAACTCTGTTCCGAGCGTCGTTTCCCGTTTCTTTTCGCCCGGGGTCGATCCGTCGGCGCTTCTCCGTAGCGCGTCGACCGTCCCTTGGTTTCTGGAGCGAGCATTCATGAGGGTCGCGCTCCGACCGCCGCTTGTGCTGATCGCCGCCCTCGCGTTGGCCGGCTGCCGCGCGGCGGGAGTCGCGCCGACCGGGCCGACCCCTCCTCCCGAGCCCAAGCTGTCGTTCCGCCTCGACGATTTCGTCCGAGAGCACAACCAGAACGCTCGGCTCATCAAGACCGTCGACGCCCGGCCGTCGATCCAGGTTACGATGACGCCCCCCGACGGCGGAGAGCCCCAAAGCGGCCGGGTCAACGGCTACCTCGCGGTGTTGCAGCCCAGGAACTTCAAGCTCGAGCTGGCCACGATGACCTCGAACCTGGCCGACATCGGCTCCAACGACGAACAGTTTTGGTTCTGGGTCCAGAACAAGGCCGACAAGCACGTTTATTACTGCGATTACGCCGACCTGCCCACCAGCGATCTCGCCCCCACCTATCAGCCCGACTGGATCGTCCGGGCCCTGGGGCTCAAGCCGATCACTCCCGACGAGGCCGTCGCCGCCCGCGTGAGTCCGGGAACCGAGCCCGGCACGACCGCGATTCGGTTTCCCGCGTCCCGGGTGGGAGGGGCCACCTACGCCCGCGAGGTCGTCGTGGCCGACGTCAGCAACCGCGTGACCGAGTTCCGGGTCTTCGACCGCGACGGCAAAACCGTGCTCGGCCACGCCAAAATCGAGAGCTACCGCGACATCCCCGTTCCCGCCGACGACAAAGACAAGGATGATCGCGAAACCGCCGCCGCGCCGAAAACCCACCACATCCCCGACCACGTGGTTCTGGACTGGAGGCGCGAGGGTCTGAAGCTCGACATCACGCTCAAGAGCGTGAAGCTGAATCAGCCGATCTCCGAAGAGCGGCGAACAGCCCTGTTCGTCCAGCCGAAGCTCAGCGGCTACACCTCGTTCGACCTGGCCCAGGCGAGTCGCGAGAACGCGCGCGGAGCCCCGGCCGACGACGAGGCCGGGGCCGGGGCCGGCGTCTCGGTACGCGAGACCCTTCCCCCCCCCGAGCCCCGCGGCCGGGTTCGGCTCGGCGCCCCGGTGGAGATTCAAGGGGGCGAGCCGATCCCGCCACCGGACGGCGCCTCGCCCACCAGCGCGAGCCGACGAACCTCAACCGGCAGCCAACCGCCAAAGCCGGCGCGTCCCCAGACGCCCGCCGCCGGGGCCGACCCGCTGCTCCTGCCGATCTTCGAGGAGATCGTCGGCCCGGCAACCCCGCGACCGCCCGACTCGCCGTTCCAGCAAACCGCCAGGGCCGACCAATTCTCGTCGGGCCTGGGGCTCGAACGGTAGGGCCTCATCGCGGATGAGAACCGGGTAGTGTAGGGGTGGCCCCCCGTGGCCGCCCTCCGGCGATCGACAAGGGAAGGCCCGCCACCCTCGGCTCGCATCCCCAAAAGGGCGGCCACAGGGGGCCGCCCTACATGACGGAACTCCGTCAGCCCACCTTGTCCCGCTCGGCGGCCCGCCGCATCTTCCTTCGGGCTTTCGCCAGAATTGGCCCGACGGAGTTCTCGGCGATGCCGAGTTGCTTGCCGATCTGACGATAGTTCATGAACTTGAGATGGTAGAGCCGCACCACCTCGGCCTCCTTGTCGGAGAGCCCGTCGAGGATGCGCTCAACCTCTTCGGCGGTGGCGATGGCCTCGGCCTCGCCCGAGAGATCGCTGATGGTCTCACGGTGGGCCTGGGCGTGGCCAAGCTCGGCCTGTCGCTGCCGCCGGATCATCTCCCGGACGCAAATCCGGCGCACGATCACCGTCAGGTAGGTGGGCAGCGAACTGATCCCCTTGTAGCGGCGGAGGACCTGGTAGTCGTCGTCCACGATCGCCAAGAGGGCCTCGGCGGCGATGTCCTCCATGTCGGCCGGGTTGAGAATACGGCTTCGCGAATGCGAGACATGATGGATGACGTGGTAAATCAGGCCGAGATAGCGGTCGACGAAGTCGTTCCACGCGCCCGGCTCCTTCCCCAGGCACCGCTCGATGAGTTTACGGTCAAGGTCACTCAGGGGCACGGCGACGCCTCCTCAATTAGAAGGCCATACTCGGAGCAAGTCTCACGCCGGAACTCTACAATTGTACCACGGTTGCGAACAACGGCAATCCGCCACCCGCGCGATTCCGAGGGCCCCTCGCCGACCAGCCGGATCGAACGTCGCGTTCCCTTTCTCTTATCAATAATAGAACTGGAATCGCATCCAGAGGATGTCGCTGGTGGGTTGAAGCCCCCCGGCGCGGTAGAAGACCGGGTCGCCAAAGGCGGCGTGCTGCCAGTCGAAGTAGACCTTTAGCATGCGATTGAGATACCAGTTGACGCCGATATCGGTCATCCAGGCGCGGTTGGTCCAGAGATTGGGGTCGGCCAGACCTTGGCTGAAGACCTCGTCGCCGACTTCCAGAGCGCTGAAGCGGGCGAAAGGCTCGAACGCGCCGAGCCCGAACTTCCCCTTGCGAAGATCGAAACGGTGGATGGGGTCGATGATCGTCCGTTCGGAAAGCGTCTCGCCGGTCAGCAGGTAGGCCAGCGAGATGCTCCAACCATCGACCGACATGGGGACCGACGGGCCCGTTTTCTTGGCGAAGCTGTTGATCCCTTTGCCCCACTGGCCGATCACCGAGAGGCCCTCGTAATAATAAGCCATGTGAAGCTCCCACAACTCCCGCGTTCCGCGCTCGACGACATCGGAGTTGAACGCGAGGAACGGGACCGTGGCGTTGGCGATGGGCGCTGATGAGTCGATCCCCTGGCCCGACGCGTTGACGTCGGTTCGCAGGGCCGCCGGATTCGCCGGATTGTCCTGCATCCCATAATCCAACGACCCGCCGACGTTGAGGTTTCTCAGGGCCGAGTCGGTCAAGAGAAAGGGGCGGAAGTTGAGCATCGCCGCGACGTCTTTCTGGGAGTTGTAGTCCTGAATCGAACTGCGGGGGCCGGCGAAGAGGCCGACGGCGTACTCCAGCCGCTCGTCCGCGAGAAGTCCCCAGCCCATGAGACCGGTCATGCGGTTCAAGTTGAAATTCAAAGCGAAGAGCGATCGTTCGGGGGTGATCAACCGGAAGTTGTTGAGCTTGTACCGCTCATAGGTGAACGGCGGCTTGAATCGACCGATCCGGAACTGAAGCCGCTTGTCGTAGTTGAAATTTAAAAAGGCGTTCAGCAAGCCGAATCGGCTGAGACTTTGCTGAAATGAGAGCTGGTAGTCGATGGGTTTGGTGGCGTGTCCCTGAAAGTAGAAGCGGGCTCGGGGCATGTAGATCCCGGAATGGGTGAATTGCCGGGCGGGTCCGGGGAAGATCAGGCTGTCGGCCTGGATCTCGGTTCGCAGCTTGAACTCGAATTCATCGTCCTCGGTGCTGATGCCCAGCCCCTCCTTTTCGTAGTCGAAGTAGGCCGACATCGGGATCCTGCCGAGGTGGCGGTTGCCGACCCGTTGGGGAAACTTGGACCGAGCCCCTCCCGAGACGCCGCCGACGCGGTACGTCTCGCGCGCGTCGCCCGTCTCCTGGGCGCGCTCGAACTCGATCGCCTTTTCCCAACTTCCCTGGCCGGCCAAACCGCTGTTTGGGGGCTCGGATCGGGATTCCGCTGGTTCGGCCTCGGGGCCGCGAGACTCCCCGTGGGGTTGCTGAATCCGCCTGGAGAGGTCGCGCACCTGTTGGGAAAGATCGCCGTTTTCCTTCGAGAGTTGCTCGACCTTCTCGGTGAGGGCCCGGTTGGCTTCCTCCATGCGCTGGAATCGTTCGAGCAGGGCGTCGAGCTTCTCCGCGGTTTGGGGAGCGGGTTCGGGCGCGTCGTCGCCGCGCGCGAGGGAGGCGCCGAAGGCCAGCGCCGCGGCGGCGAGCCAGAGTGGGATGCTCGGTTTTCCCGGAGAGTTTCGGGGCATGCCGCCTCGGCCCGCTTTCCGATTGGCCGGCCGGTCGCGAAGGAATCCGCTCCCGGGACAATCACCATGAGGACGAAGGCCGGTCGCCTCGACGAACGCCGAGCACCGGGACCGCCCGCGCCGGCGCGCGCTCAATCAAGTAAGGCATCGACGCTTTCGCCGCCCCGCTCCAGTCTTTTTCCAAAATTTTCAGGTCCGGAGTCGCGGTCGCCCGAATTGCGACGGTCGTTTCGGGGGAGTCTTCCCAGAAGACCCCGGCGAAAAACCGCAGCCTTTACTCAGGTCGACAATTCCTCGCGATCCGCCGTCGCCTCCCATTTTCTCATGCTAGAGTTCAGTCGACACCACTTGGGAGCCGCAACGATGAACGCGATGACAGCCGAACGGCCGAGGTTGGGGACGGATGTCCCCGCCGAACTCAGGGCGCTGAGGGATCGAATCCGGGCCTTGCCGGTTGAGGCCCGGGGCGAGATCGAGCCCCTGATGAACGATGTTTTGGAGCAGGCGGAGTATCGCCGACGGGTGATGACGATCGCCCGCGACGCCTTGGAGCGTTTCCGGCTCGATCTGGCGGCGACCCGGTTCGACCTGGAGGCGACCCGCCGCGAGCGCGAAGCGCTCCGGGCCCGCCTGGACGGTGACCTCCGCTGACGCCGAGGGCGTGGAGGATCAGCGCAGCGGGGAGCCGCCGCGATTCGCGGCGCTCCCTCTCCCGAACCGGCCGACCATCAAGCGCGAGCCGCGCTCGGCCCAGGGGGGCGCAGCGAGGTCGGCTTGGCGAGCAGGTCGATCAGAGCCGACGGTTCGACGGGCTTAACCAGGTGATGATCGAAGCCGGCCTTGCCGGAGCGTCTTCGATCGTTGAGCTGCCCCCAGCCGGTGACGGCGATCAGAGTTATCGTCCGTCCCCACGGCTCGTTGCGAATCGCCCGAGCCAGATCATAGCCGTTCATGCCCGGCAGGCCGATGTCGAGCACCGCGATATCGGGCCGCAACGCGCCGGCCATCGCAAAGGCCTGCGAGCCATCGTGGGCGATGTGAACCTCGTGCCCCCGCATTGATAAGACGCGGCCCAGCGATTCGGCGGTGTCCACGCTGTCGTCGGCCACCAGCACGCGCGTGCGGGGCCGGATGTCGCCGGGGAATTCGACGCGCGACGACGTTCCCCCGTTTTGTCCGGGGACCGCGGGCGAAGACGCCAGCGGCAGGCGGACGACGAACTCGCTCCCCTTGCCCAGACCGGCGCTGTGGGCCTCGATGGTTCCCCCGTGCAGCTCGGCCAGGCCCCGGGCCAGAGCCAGGCCGATGCCAAGCCCCCCCTGGGTCCGCTCCAGCGAGGGCGTGACCTGGGCGAACATCTCGAAGATCTGGGGCAGTTGCTCGGGGGCGACGCCGATTCCCTCGTCCTTGACGGTGACGGAAACGAAATTCTCGCGAGGGTTCACCGAGGTGGAGACGGTGATCCGGCTCCCCTGCTCCGAATACTTCGCGGCGTTGCTGAGAAGGTTGGCGAAGATCTGGCCGATCCTCGTCCGATCGGCGTTGAGAAACACCGGCGCCTCGGGCAAACCGATCGTCAGCTCGTGTCCCAGTTCATTGATGATTGGCCGGACGGTCTCGACGGCGTCGCCGATGGCCGAGGCGAGCTCCATCCGCTCCATCCGCGGTTCCAGCTTGTTTCGGGTCAACCGCGAGACGTCCAGCAAGTCGTCGATCAGCCTGCTCATGTGACCGACCTGGCGCTCGATCACCTCGCGGGCCCACGACGAGTCGGGGTCGCTCCCCTCCTTGAGCCGGAGAATCAAGACCGAATTGCGGATCGGCGCCAGGGGATTGCGCAACTCATGGGCCAGCGTGGCGAGAAACTCGTCCTTGCGGCGGTCGGTCTCGCGAAGCCGGTCGTAAAGCCGGGCGTTGTCCAGAGCGACCGCGGCGCGGCTGGCGAGGTCCACGGCCAACTCCAAATCCTCCCGGTCATATCGACGCCCCTCCGCCCCGACGGTCGCGAAGGAGATCGCCCCCAGAACGCCGTCTCGCCCGACCAAGGGCACGCACATGTACGACCTCGGCTCGAACGCGCGGAGGGCCGCGAGGTGCTCGTCGTTCCAGGCGACGGCCTTGAGCAAGTCGTCGGTCACGTCGGAGACGATGTCCGGCCGCCTCGACTCGATGACGCCGAAAATGCCGTGAGGCGTGTCGGGCCGCAGGCGGTAACGGTGAAACAAAGTGTCTTGAATCTCGCGGGGAATCGTCTCGGCGTTCGCCACGGCGACCCGACGCAATTGCCGATGCTCGTCGAGCAAGTCCACGGCGCACCAGTCGGCGAAGAAGGGGAC
>Ga0182738_1002091_pt1 | contig 24087 bp, 14 predicted proteins | sample eDN5th30CBELigMG_FD_128876 | JGI IMG/M metagenome (GOLD analysis project Ga0182738, IMG submission 128876) | Enriched Miracle-Growth compost microbial communities from Emeryville, California, USA - eDNA 5th pass 30_C BE-Lig MG (version 2)... ...
CTTTTCTGCAGTTGGAAAGGATATTGAGTCGATGATCTTCTACTGTGATTTGACTGGGGAATATTATTCTCTCTCTTCGGAGTTTTTGGTCGGGCTTTTTCATTTGTTTTTCTTTGATTTTGGGTGTTGAAGACTGTTTTGCTCTTCATCAAATTTTCTTTCTTTTTGAGAGGTTTTTGGGTAGAGGGTTCTTCCATAATTGGGATACAATCTTTCTGAGGTTTTTGAGTCTGAGCTAGAAGATAAGCATAACAATTGAAAAGCTCTTCATTTTCGTGAGTTTGAAGAGTTTCAGTGACCCGAGTAATTGTATTTATGGATGAAGACCGAAGAAAATTTTGTGGAGGTAAGCTTTCACGGGATGGAACTTGATGAAGACCAAGTTCCTCTTGAGTAGAGAGTTGTTTTCTGGGACTATTATTCTCGATTTCAGAGACTTTTTCATCAAATTGGGATTGTAAGCGTTGGAATTCTTCAACATCAAGAGAGTCAAACAGCTCAAGATTGGTCGCCATTGACATTTTTGATGGCGAATTACTTGTATTTTTCTGTTCTTCAGGGTTATTGTGGGAGAGTCTAGATGGACTATTTTTGTTATTTTTATAAAGAAAATCATTTTCCAGCTGGAATTGATCATTTATCAAGATATTCTCATCTGTTTCTCGCCTTGTAGTTAAGAAACTCTTTGTAGTAGTCCTCTGAGCTCCAAAATGAGGCAGTGTATCATCGTCTTCTTCATCTTCCTCAACTCTTTCAAAAGACACCATTCGTAGACTCTGTTGGATTTTATACAACAAATCATCTTGAGGTTCTGCAGGACGACTCACCTCCATATTCTCAACAACAATATTTTTGTCTTTATTTATTATCACTTCATTACTCTCTTCATCAACTTCAACAGAGTGCAGATTGATAAGGGAAACAATTTCTTGTTGGACTGGAAGTTCGTAGTCGTTCTGGACTTCAGAAGCAAGCAGTTTAGAATCATTGGGAGGACTAGATGCTTCACTTTGAAGTCTCAGGTCGATTTTCCACAAGAGATCATCCAGGATTGGACTGATTGATTTCTTTGGATAAATATTCTCTTCATCAATGGATGTTTCACTTTGTTTTATGAGAGATTCCTCTTCTTTTTTCTTCGGAGAGGATTTTTTAGACGGAATTTTCTTAGCCTGTCTGATTAAAGAATTCTCTTCTTTTTTCTTCGGAGAGGATTCTTTGGATGGAGTTTTTTCAGTCTCAATAGGTATGGTTCGTAAGGTTTCTGGTCCTTGTTGGAGATTATTCACTCTTGCATTATTCATAGAAACTAGAGCGAGTAATTTGGTCATTGTCTGACTATCAATATTTTTCTTTTCTAATCTTGCAGTGTCCTGAGATGGCTGCCTGGTTTTGGCATTAGAATCAACCGAACTTTTCCTCCTATCCAACAGGTTTTTACTAGAATTTGCATTGCTACTCAAATTGCTGTTATTCTCAATATTTTTGTTAGGTTTAAGAGGGGAGCTTCTTTTGCTTGAGTGTGGAGGTTTAATGGCTGGATTATTCTCATTTCGGGCTGGGCTTTTTGATTTTGGGAGTGGAAGTCCAGTTGATGAAGGTCTTTGATCAAGATTGGTAATTTTTACATGAGCTTGATATTCTTTTTGAACATTGTGAGTAGGTTTAAACTGAATTTTATTTTTCAGAAGGAAATTGTTGATGACACTTTGTTCTTTTTTGGTTCTCTTGGAGTAAAGGATGCTGATGAGACTTGGTTCACTCATCTAATCATGATCAAAATAAAATTTATTTAGGAGTAATTGCTTTAAGTTAGTCAGTTTTCTTTTGTCAATCAAAAAATTTCATTGTTTAACTGATTAAATTGAGTGTCAAAAGTTGAAAGTAAAACGTATAATTTTGGCATAAATATCAAAGTTTCAAGATAAGAAGAAATTGACATTTTCAAAGAAAACATTCTTTGCCAGGACTCTTGCATCTTTTTGATCCAATTTGAAATTTCTACTCTTTCCCAAAAGAATTTCTCATTTCGAATTGGAAAAGGAATTTGTGAGATTGATTTTAAAGGAAAAGATTTTTGATTTTTTATTGAGAATAGACAAAGATTTTTCGGAACAATCACTTTCTTGGCTAGAAATATTTTTCTTCTTTTTTTTTATTTTCAAAAATTTTTCTTGAAAGTTCATTCGAAAAAAAAACTCAGAAAACTCAAGATATAATGAAAGACTTTTTCGAAAAAAAGTCTTCTTTCAAGTTACCTTCCAAATCTGGATGATACAAAGTCTCAGCCTGTTGAGTTTTTTCTTTGTTTTTGAGATTGAGAAAGATCTCAAATTTTTTTTTCAACTTCTCAAATTGAAAAAAAATCTTGAAAAAAAATTTTTTTCGGCTCGAAAAATAAATCTGAAGCGTTTCTCTTGTTGAAAAAGAATTGTACCTCATCATGAATCAAGTTTAAAGTTCGAGACGGCTTTTCTTGCTTCATTCTGGAATTCACGACTCCTCAATTTTTAGAAAACATTTTTCAAAATATTCTTTTCTCGAAACTTCAGTAAATCCCATTTTTGAAGGAAACAAAAATTTTCAACTTTTTTATTCGAAATAAGGCTCAAAAGAATTAAAAAAAAAAAAAAGTTTTTTCATAAAAAAATACACAAACAGATCCTTCTTCAAATTCGATCGATTTGATAGACTCTTTCAAAGTTCATCTCCAATTTTTTTGTTAAAAAAAAAATTCCCAAAAAATTTTCAACTCATCTTCTCAGCTCGTCTCATTTTCTCAAATTTGATTGATTTTCAATTAAAAAAACTCAGCTCCATCATTACGATTTCACATTTTTCCTCTTGTCTCACTTTTGAAAAGAGAAGATAGAAAACGGATTTTTCGCGGATTGGGAAAGTTATTTTTTGTTATTGCAACATTCCATAGTTTCTAGCCTCATTTCTAATTTTAAACAAAAGATGTATATTAATTATAACTTTTTAAACCCCCAAATAGCTTTTACAAAGAGTTCCAGATGCCGGAAGCTCATATTAATCTTTTAGACCTTTTGAAAAATTCTCCCCACAAAATATCGATAAATAAATTTTGACGGGAATAAAGAATTAAGCTATAATATTTTGAAAGATATTCAAATTTAAAAATATCTCCTGATTTCACAATGTTTAAAATTGAAACCAGTATCATTCAATTAACCCAGCCCCTTCCCCTATTTCAGGACCACAGCCTTTTCAGCTAGAAAGGAAAATTTTTAGTCTATTGTTATTTAATTCAAGTTTTCATCATTTATTGATAAGTGAAGAGAAAGAGAAATTTTCAAAATGAATTGAGATTTTTGTTTTCTTTCAAATAAAGATAATTTATGAATTTCATGATTGAGAAAGTTTTCACATAAAAATTACACGCTAGAACTCTTTTCTTGATCAGATTTGAATGATATACTGTTTTTTTTTCATTATTATTGACGGTTATTTTTTCTGTAATAAAAGAATGCAAAAGAATAAGACTTCTGATGATATCCGAAATTCGACTTACAAAATCATTTCAATGAGGAAAGTTCTGGGAGGAATTAATAAGGGTAATAATATTTCCCACAAGCTCGATCGACAGCGATTTCAATGACAAAAATGTATTAAATTTTTTTTTTAATTCCTAGCAGGACATTAGAAGAGCAGGAAATTCCATTATACCGGGGTTAAATCACGATTTATAAAATCTCTATAATAATTGCTTCTTTTTTCTTGGTCCGAAATGGAAGTCAAATCAACAAATGACGTAGAAATGACATAGAAAAGACTGGGGTTGAAATTGGGGGAAGGTTTACTGACTGGGAAGAAGGGAGAATTTAAAGGGCGTAGTTCAGCGCCTTTTATAGGTTTTATGTCAACGTACTAACTCCGATACAAGAATAGTCTAAATTAATTACTTATCCTTCCAATTAGGCGAGAAAAATTAAAAGGCATAATAACTAACAAATGGGAGCTTCTTGTACTACAATGAAGATCGGAAAGGTCATAAGACCGGTCCGGAACAGTAAAGCCTCATCAAATCGACCGACCTATAATGAAAATGTAGCTGGAGAAGAGACAACTCCACCAGAATCCCAGACAAGCGAGGAAAAGAGGAAGAATGGCTCAGATAAGAAGGGATCCAACAGTTCTCGGAAGGGATCAAGTAATTGTTTGATAGTATAAGCTCTAAAATACATAGACGATACTTCTTTACACATGGCCACAACTACAAATCCAACATCAAGTAAAAAGAATTGAGAAATTCTAATCTTAATTTTTAAAGGAAAACACCTTGGATCTACCACGGAAGGCCTGGAAGATACATTAAGACACACCACCTTGAACGGATTTACAGGAGAGAACTGGACCGATCGATCGCATATCTGCGATGATTCAATTCAGAAAAAGTCCGCCCATTATAAAAAGGGCCCCCTTATCGGCAAGGGAAGCTCTGGAGAGGTGTATGAGTGTTTAAATTTGAATACAGGAGAGTTGGTAGCTATAAAGGAGATAAAGGTAGAGAGACAAACGAAAAAAATGCTAATATGATTAGTTGTATGGAGAAATTGAGAAAATGCAGCCTACGATAACCGCGCTTTTGAAAGAGAATGTGCAATTTCGAATGTTAAATCACCAAAACATCATAAAGTACTATGAGACTGAGATTTTGGAGGCTAAGGACCAAAGTCACTTACTAAGTTTAAATTCTGTCGTTTTTTGTGCTCAAATTTTTTTAATAGTCGACATCGCGCTCGAATACGTGTCAGGAGGTTCAATTAAAGTCCTGGTGGACAAGTTCAACAATTTGGAAGAAAAAGTCGTATCGAGTTATACAAGACAGATTTTAGAAGGTTTGAGTTATCTTCACAGGAATAATATCGTGCACAGGTGAGTTTTGTTTGTAGAATTTTTTCAAATTAATCGGCTGACTTTAGAAATCTCAAAGCAACCAATATTTTAATTGATGCAAGCGGAACAATAAAACTGTCTGATTTCGGCACTCTCCGATTTGATCGTTTTTCTGAAGAAAATCCTCAGGGAGATAACAAAAATTCTCCTCTCAAACATCCTGTCTATTGGCTTGCTCCCGAGGTTGGATTTTGGAAGGAATTTTCTCTTAATCCTCTGTGTAGGTTGTAATGAAGAAAGCGTTGGGAAAGCCCGCTGATATCTGGAGCGTTGGTTGTGTAGCCCTTGAAATGCTCACTGGATCTCCTCCTTGGAAAGGCTTGGCTAAAAATAATGATGAACTTGCTCGATTGATAACTTCAGGAAGTAAAAGATTGATTGAGGTGGATTAATATTTACCAAACCATAGCACATCCAAATTTCCCTTCAGATATATCGGAAGCTTGCAGAGATTTCTTGATGAAAACTTTGAAATTCAAACCAGAAGATAGACCTACTGCTGCTGATCTTCTTGAACATCCTTTCATCATCAGTAAATTTCGGGTGGTTGGGGGCTGAATTAATCCACTATAAATTAGGTATGAGCCCAAATAATTCGTATTTGGAGGCAGATACAATACAATCAAGCGTGATTGGACGGCCAACAGAATACTTTAGAAACAACTCGAACCAATTCTTTAACTTTAAAAATAATGACGTGAGAGTGCAGAATTTTGTCAGCAATATGAGCACCAGTAATTTGAACGTGAGCCGCTTTTTGAGTCGTGGATTATCAAATGATGTTGTATTGGCCAGATTGGGATCTACAGAAATTGTTCCTTTAACAAAAAGCGAGGTTGAAGAAAAGGATGATGAAGATAAAAAATCATCAGCAAAAGCTTCATCATTAATAAAGGTTCAAGAAGTATCGTGCGAAGATGAATACACTCCTTCAGCAACCGACCGCCAGTTCTTCCCAACAAGACCAAGACACGTCTGGGAACAAAAGGCATTAAGCTTTGAAGAGAAAGATAAAGAGAAAACTGAGGAGCAGGATATTGAGAAAATCAAAGCCGAAAAGAGAAGACAGCTCGAAGAGGAGATGATGAGAGAATTGAATCAAGCCAGTACAGATCGGATAAACGAGGCTTTGGAGCAGGAGGAAGATGAAGAACATAGTCGGGATTATTCTCCAGGAAAGCCCGTTGTGGAGAATTACTCAAATAGCCAAAATAGCCAGATGTTGAATATAAATAGCAGACTGCATGTTCCAGTGAAGAACCCTCTATTTACTGGTATTTCGTTCTCAGATTTCAAAAGAAGCGGAAGCAATGACGATAACAGTCATCCAGAGGCAATGGTTGAGGCTTCTCCAATGGTCGGTGAGGATGAGATTGCAGCGAAATTCGACAATTTGAGGCCAGATGATTTGGGAGTTTATTGGACTTGGGACGGAGAGAATGAAAAGGAAGAGAATGAGATTGAGACAGCAAAGGAGGTGAAATCAGAAAAGTTGCAAGAGAGTGAAAGAAATTCAGAGATGGGAGAAGCTGATAATCATGTGGCTCAATTCAGTGATCAGTATGATGATATGTGGACTCCAGAATTCCAGAGGCAAGAAAGCGTGAAGAATTCAAATAGACTAATAAAATCGGATCTCGAAAGGTTTAGAAAGGCCCAGAAAAAGCTCACAGAAAGAGGCCACACTCAGGAATTAGAGGAAATCGAGGAAGATAACAATAAAAAGAACAATAATAACGAGGCCCAAATGTTGGAGGTCGGTGAAGGCGAAGGAACAATTTATCGCAAGCAAACTTCGTTGAGATCTGAATTCGATTTGCCCTATTCCGATGAGATCCAATCAAGAGGCATGCGTTCTATAGAAGGTTCTCAGATAATAATGAGAGCAGTAAAAGAGGCAGAAGCCGTTATAGAAGCAAGTCCTGGTTTCAAAGACCTTGAAGGAGATGACTATCATTCTAGTGGCGATGTCGAGGCTTGATGATTTCAAAAGTTTTCCGCTGCAAAAGAAATTCTTTTTAGAATATGTTTGTATTTTAGCTGATGTGTAGTAGTTTAAATCCCCAAGGTCTGGGTTTGATGACCTTGCGATAAAATAACTTTTTGTATTATAATGTGTATCCTTATATGAAACCCAGTGATGACAAGTTTTTTCCTACTTGTTTTGGTGTTGTTGTGAATTGTATTTCTGCCAGTTCTAATTTTTATATACACCCCTTCATTATAATTTTACTCTTTATCTCTATCTATATGGATCTATATATTCTAAGAAATTTGTCCTTTCTCCCCTCTTTTTCTTCGAAAAGTGAATTTTTCTCTGCCATGTTATGTTGGTTTTTGAAATTCGAAAATTTTAATTCAATGACTCGCATTTTTGGGAATAAAGTGCGGAAAAAAGTCTAAACATAAACTGTAAAATCAAAAGAGATCCACTTTTTGAAAATCTCAAAATTACCAGTAATCATTTCTTCCGAGAATCACTACTTATCTTCTGCCTAATCATTGAGAGAAAAGCTTTTGTCCTTTATTATTCGAGAAATCTGAGAAAAAAATTATTCCCAGAACAGGGATTTAAAGACAGAAATAAAAGATGGTTTTTAGGCTTCTGACCAGGAAGGAGTAGGTTATTAAATTAAGGTTAATATTAAAGAGATATGGATGAATTAGACCGCGGAATCATAGATAGAATATGTGCACGGACGTCGCAAAGATTTTATTGAGGAAATTTGAAAAGCAAGAGTGAGGCTAATTTCTTGGTAAAAACTGAAATTTAATAGAAGCGCTTAAATTCTTTTGATTTTTAATCAAGGCTAAATCTATCTTTGCAACTCTAAGCGTCTATTTTTTTCAAAAAGCGTTTGAATATTTTTGAACTCATGCGTTTGGATTATGGATATTGCCCAAAGAAGCCAAGAAACTGGGGGAGGCTTGAAACAAGTTAGGAGAGGAATTTTGATGGGAAAAAAAGAGAGGCTGGTAAGGATTTAATTGAACTTCATAAAGAGACTAAATTAAGAAATTTGGAAAAATAAACCTAGGCAGTTTGCGCCATTTTTGAATAATTACAATTTAGTTTTTTCCAATCAGCAAACCACTTTTTTGCCAATTAAACGAATGAATGAAAGTTGTGTTCCGAGGTTAGATGGCAGTTGGGGAGTAGTTTTATAAAGAAGAATGAGAAAAAAAAGTTTTCTGAGAAGCTTTCTAAATGAAATGGAAGGGTGGTAGTTTTGATTAATACTGTATGAGTTAAGGTTTTATTTGAAGAGAAATTCAACTTGACATTAGTCTCGAGGAAAGCTTGACCTTAAAATGTCATTTTTCAGAAAGTAGCAGTGTTGGAAATCAATAGAAAAAGTTGTTTTGAAAGCCAAAATTTCATCCATGTCTGGTTGATTTTTTTAAAGGAACGAAATAATTAAACTCTTGATTATATTTTGAGAGCCTCAAAGAGGGAGCTAACTTGAAGATTTCCTGAGTATCAAAGTTGAATGAAAAATGTTTTTTACAGAAGCAAAATTTGGTAAAAAGAGGGTAAAAACAGAAAATAAGCAGCAATATAATATTAAAGATAAAAATAAGGTCAACAAAAGACAAAATACTACTATGCATAAATACATGAGCATAGATGTATATATTATATATCTACGTTCATTAGATGATGATATCTCTCTTTCATAATTTACAAAGAAATTAACAATCCGAAAAGTAAATTTCTTTACTTTTACTTTATTCATTATTTTCATCCATTTTATTCATCACGTCACTCACATTAATCCCATTGTTTCTCTTCTTTTTATATTTTCCAGAAATATTTTCTGGATTTGACGAATGAGAATGGGAAGAACTTATTGACATATTTGCAGTTGGCAACTGATAAATTTTTTGAGAAGATGATCTACTTTCTTTATCTGAAACTTGTCTCGATTTTTGTGGCAAAGCAAAATCATTCACCATAATATTTGGATTACTATGCCCGTATTTCACATTTGAATGAGAAGGCTGATGATCCTTATAAAGCATAGTTCCTCCTTTTTCTATTGTATAAATCTGCGCATGGTGACTATGGCTTGGAGTATCATGTATCGCTGGATGCTGCTGGATTTGATTACTATGCTGCAAAGCCTTTTTCTTATTCTGTCTTTCTACTAATTCTTGCATTAATTGTTCCCTGGAGAAAAGTTAGATTTTCAATCAAACAAGGAGAGAATTTACTCGAGATGCTTAAGGTTTTCTAGATCTTTTTCCATAGTGTCTATTTTCTCTTTTTCCATATTTATCTGGTGAATCATAGCTTCTTTGCTGGCAGTTTTCCGATGCTGAGAAGTTGGTGGGTGATTTTCTTGATAGCCAGTGCTTCTCATTCGTTCATGGGAAGGTTTGCCTGGATAGCTTTCGTCATAAACCATTGAATTGGAGGGTTTGTGAATAGAAGGATGTTCAGAAGTGTTGAGGGAGTTATTGGAGGCTCCAGAGTATATGGAAAGAATGTATTCTTTACGGTTGTTGAGTTCCATGATTTTTTTCATATACTCTGCCATTTTCTTTTCGTGAATAGAATTTTTTGATCGAGCAATAATAACGTTCTGACGAACTTCATCAATGTCTGACATGATGGCTTCTTTTTGTTGGTCATAATTTTTCTTGTCTTCTTTAAATTTTTTCTGTAAATCTGAAAATTTCTTCTTCTCTTCCAATAATGACCTCTCTTGTATTGTTAATTCTATTAAAGAGGAAGAGTTAAAGATGAGTCATTGTAAATCTCTGCCTACCATCTTTGCGTTTTTGGATATATCTCTTTTCTTCTTCAATTTCTTCCTCTTTAATCTTAAATCGCTTGATTAGTTTATTCAATCTATTCTCTTGAAATTTAATCTTGTTTTTCTCTTCATTCAAATCATATTTTATCCTCTCAATATCTTCTAGTCGGAGAGTTTCTGCTTCAGACGCCATTGTATCGAAAGCCGCTGAATTTTTGGATTTATGACTAACATCCTGATTATCAAATGAAAGACCATCTAAAAATTAAGAGAGTTGAGGTGAAAGGGGGAGTACTTTTATTGGCATTTAGAGATTTGGAAGGCCCTAGAATCCGTCCTGCTTTCATTTCATGTGGATTCAAATCTCTCATAAAGAATTCAAAGCTGTTTATTAAATAAAATTTAACGAAAGTATTATTTCAAAAAATGGGATTTTAACTAGTAGTGAGCATGGCTTAAAGTCGTGTTGCGAGCGAAATTTTCCTTGTTGAGGAGAAGGAAAGAGTGAGTTTTTTCTTTAAGGCTATGAAGAGATGGTGATGATAAAAAGGAGAATTTTTAATTTTTTGGAGGAGAGCTAAAAAAAAGAATTCGGAAAATATTCCGACTCACTTCAAATCCACTGAGCCTCTCCTATTTTTCTTCTCATAATCAACCAAATATTTTTTGGGTTAAGTTCAGAAGGACAAAATAAAAGTATAATATTCGGATATCAATCAAATCTTACAATTTACAGACACACAAATTTTTTTTTCCAGATCCTAATCCTTCCTGATGTTCAGAAGTCTTTTCAAACCCAGATATCTTTCCTCTGTATATAAACCCTTCCAATTCAAAAATTTCCCTCAACTCCCTTTACATTACACTTTCAAAAACTCTTTTTCAGTCTTACAAGATAATGAAGATGGCTCAAAAATCTTGGAAGAAGTTGAAGCCAAAGTGCTTCAAGTGATAAAGGGAAGACTACCAGCCGGAACTGACACAATAAATCGTTCAGCAACGTTTGAAGAGCTCGGATTTGATTCACTGGATATGATTGATATGGTCGTCTCAATGGAGGAAGTGTTTAGAATCGATATTGAAGATAAAGAAGCAGTGGGAATATCAACGGTGAATGATGCTATTGCTATTTTCCATAGATATATGTTTGAGAAATTCAATAGAAATAAATTGGCAAGAAGAAAGAAGGAAAAAGGTCTCGTTGTTAAACCTGGGCATGAGCAAGATGAACCATAATTAATGAGAAATGAGAAATGAGAATATATTTTTCCTTGTTACGTGTAATGATAATATCATTATTGCCCTGCCTTTTTGTACAATTATATCTTTTATCTGTGAGAAAATGTCTTGTTTTAAGCCCAAAATCTGGCATACAATTTTACAATAATGTAATATTTGGACATAAAGGAAGAAGAATGTTTACTGTGAGTATAAATAGTAATGAAATTTCGAGGGGATATAACCAAAAATAAAATGCCTTCAAGTGGCAGTATAAACAATGGAAAATAAAGTGTAATTCTCGGATAAGCATAACTAAGTCTTATCTGAAAATAAAAGCACTGCTGAGGAGAAGGAGTGAACAAAGAACTGGAAAAACAGTATCTGATTCTGTTCAAAAACTTAGAATTTGACAAGAAGTCCTTGTTGAAGAGGAGTTTACTCTTGTACTAATTTTATTGCTTGTAATGATGTCGCTCTCAATTCATCTAGGAAACGATAAGATAGCAAATAAAGTTTCTAATACCTTTAGTTTTATTGAAGAAGTTCAATAATGAAGAGAAGAACACCATGATTTCAACGCATTCTGCCTTATTTTTAACAGTCTTGTGCTGTTTATAAAAGGCTCTAATAGACTTATTATGTTCCACAATACTTGCTTCAATGTTATCCACAGTCTTCTTCAACATGTTTTCTCCTTTAGAACCAGCTAATTTCAAGATCTTGTTGGCGATCAAAATATTATCTGCCAAAGCATACAGTATCTGATAAGCCTGTTCTGCAGAATAATTCGTACTTATATGTTCTATAAGCTGAGTATCTGATGCATTTTGGTCAAGAGAAATAGGAGAAGCATTCAGGAAGTCAAAATTAAGTTTAATTGTTGGAGATTCATTACGAGGAGGGCTCACGAAATTGGACACTGGCTTGGGGTTCTTCACGAGATTTCCGTTGATAATTGAAGCGGCATAATTGACAAGTTCATCAACGTCATATTCAAGTCTTTGGCTGTTATTTTCATGCATAACTGAGATATATCTGAAGAATTCAAGCTGGAAGGAATTAAGAAGGAATTTTAGTTTTTCTTGTTGAGCTTGGTAATGTTCTTCAAGTTCATATCTCAAATGTTCTCTTTCTCTTGTTAGTTCATCGATCTGAGCCTTCATTTCCTTGGATTTTTGGGCCAATTGTTCCTTCAAAGATTGGTTTTGGTTGGATGTTTCGTGAGTTGTTTCCATTAACATACTCATCTTGTCAACTAACCTTTCTGTTTCTTGATCCTTTCTGGCAATTTCATTGTATAATTTCATTTTTTCTTCCTTAAAATCTTGAATAATATCAGCAAATAACTTTTCCTTGTCCTCTGAAACGCCTCTCAATTTCTTGTTTAATTCAGATCTGAGCTCTTGAATTGTCTTTGTCAGATCTTCGTCCACTGACTCACCTGCATTATCTGTGATGAATAATTTCTCTTCTGCTTTTCTGAGTTCATTTCGGATCTTGAAAATTTCAAGGATATTTTGATCATTCATGGTATTCAAGTCCTTGGCTTCTTGTTCGAGGCCTTGAGTAAACAATAACGTCTCTTGATCTTGATCTTGTCCGGCTTTTGTATGAGTCAACATTTGCAATTTGGCGTGCATCTTCTCAGTGTATGACAAAATGCCTTGAGTTAATGCATCTTTAATACTTTCAAATGAAACAACCGACACTTCTTCTCCTTGATTTGCAACGTGATTTTGTAGCAATTGTTGAATTTGTTTCAAGAAACTTCTTAATTTTACGTCCAATGCCTTTATCTCAGCCTCCAATATGGTTGATGTAGGCCCATCAATTGACTCAAATTTATGTTTAATTTTAGCTGGCACACTGTAGGATTTAGCGACGACCCTATTCTTTTCTGTATCTTCAGTCTTGGCCTCACTGTTTTGGCCCTCAGTATTTTCAGTTGGTTCATCTTCTTCTGCTTTCTTTTTAGTCATTTGGATGTCTTGGAAAAGCATATTGAGATTTTTATTTGGAGTTTTTAATCTGTTCTTTTCTTCGAAACCATGAGCTTTTTTGGTAGATTTTCCTCCCGTAGTGCCGATTGTGGCAAGTTCTAATCTCACATTATCCAAGATTTTCTCAAAGCTATCTCTCTTTGACTCATTATTAGTTCCTCCTGTTTTCACAGAATTGACCAATCTTGCTGAAGCGAGGATATCCACTTCCTCTTGCTGTTCATTTTCTCCAGAATATTCATTATTTTCTTCATCAATACAAGCTTGAAGCTGGTGCTGTTGCTTGGAAAGGCTGCTGCTGCTTCCAGGTATGTTTTCTCTTCTTTCTGTAAGGATATTGATTTGTTGGATATATTCTTTTTCTTTTTCTTTCATAGACCTGAGTTCTTCTCTGAGACTCATAACTTGTCCTTGCTCGCTTTGACTTCTTTTCAACATGACGTTATCATTCTGTAATCCTTGGGCTTGGATTTCCAAGTTTCTATTCATCTCTGTTAATTTTTCATTGATATAATCCAGCTTGCTGGCCTTTTCTTTCAATATAGCCACTGTTCTTTGTAAAATAACGTTCTCTTTCTTGACCTTATCCAAGTCTATTTTTAATTCACTCATTTCGCGATCATTTGGAGATTCAGTTGTGTTCACTCTTCTTATGCTGCTGATCTCGAATAAATTAACTCCTCTTGCAAATGTTGAAAATTCTCCGGATTTACTCAATACACCTGCTTCTATTTCAGCCTTGAGGGTTCCTTGTAATCTATTCAAGTCTTCAAGAAGCTTATGGTCCAAGTCCAGAGGATCTCCTGAAGCGCTTATATTGTGGAAAAGTTTATTGGAAAGAGTGGCAATTTGGTTCTTGAGGTAATTTCTTTCTTGTAAAGGATTTGAGAATTGGCTAGATTCCTCGTTAATATTCTCAGATTTGGCATGTAAAGGTTGATTTTCTTTGTCATGATCATTAGTAGGGCTGAGAGTCTTTTGTTTGAGAACACAAAGAGAGTGTATAGGGAGAGCAATAGGTTTGATTGCATTTGATAACTCACTCTTTATTTTCTCAATTTTATCAAAAAAGGCCTTTTCATCCAAGACATTTGACCAGACCTCCTTCTGCTGACAACTATTCTTAAGCCTGCTAAAATCATTCAATTGGCATACTGAGCTCACAATTGTTGATGCCAAAGCTTCCATTTTGTCTTTTAACTGGATCTTTTCTTTTTCCAAAGCAGCTAATTTCTTGTTAGGAGGACTATTTTGGAGGTCTTCAGTAAGTCTTGGCGAAGCCTCTTCATGATGATGGGCAATTTCTGGGAGACTGAGGTTTTGTGGAGAGCCTTGAGGGTTGGTAGCCTTGAGTTGTTTTTCATGGATTTCGATTTTTTCAAAGACTTTTTGTATGTCCTTTTCAGAATCTAGTTCCTTGATTTCAAAAAGGGTTTCTAATTGAGTAAAAGAAGTTCTGAAAGGCTTGAGTTGGTCATTGTATTTCTCAGTGGTTTCCTTGAGACTTTTCTCAAGTTTCTTGAAATCCTTTTCATATTTCGCCATTTCTTTTATTGTCTCCAAAACTCCTTCTTGGTTCACAACGACAAAAGGGCTGATTTGTGTCTTTTCATAGGAAGTCTCTGCAGTGTTTACATTGCTAAAAGGACTTATCAAGCTCAATTCTTGGTCTGTCTGGCATTGTTTAGTCTGCTTCTCAGAACAGGAAATCTCTTGGTGACTAGAATCAAGGTGCTGGCCACCACTTTTCTCGTTCATATCTTCAAAAACTTTTTGTAAGGTCTGGAGTAATGGAGTAAACTCCTTCGCCTTCTCTGGAACTGTATCATTAATGATTGTGTTGAGCTCCTCACAAAGATCCTTGAGATTGTGGGATAATGTCTCTGGAGCGTTTTTCACATTCTGGAGATTCTCAATGTAATGAGAAAAGATCTCAAAGGCCTCTTTCAAATATTGTAAATCGCCTATTACTCTCTATTTAAAAAGTCAGTAAGAACACAGTACCTTGATGCTGTATAGCATCTTCTTGGTCAGTCTCTTTGCTCGTATCTGTCACATTTTTTGGCTCTTCTGATGATGTATCTATTGTAAAATTAATCCTTTCAACCTATTGAAACGAAAAGAAACCTTTGTCTTTAGTTTTGTTTAGGAGGTCTTTCGAAGAACCTGATGATCGATTGTTGAGAGGCTTGGAAGATTTGGAAGTAGGATTGGAAGTTAAAGAAGATTTGGAAATGCTAGTAGATGAGTTCTTTTTTAAATTTTGCTTGGCTCGGAGATCGGGCTTTGTAGTGGAACCATCAAGGGATTTTTTCGGGAGATGTTGCGTATCCATAGAGTATTATTTTAAAGGGGATTTATTTGATGCGTGTGAGAGAGAGTTGTTGGTCTTATCTCAATTTTTGACTTTTGACTATCAGAGATCAAACAATTTTTTTAATTTTGAAGAGAAAAAACCCCGCTTTGACTCGTCTAACAGATTCTTGTAAGATATTCAAATTTATATACTGTTAAATAGTAAAACCATCTAGGAGTTTTCAATTTTCTACAGACAATTAGTTGTATTGAGAAAGAGCTCGAGAGGAATTTGAACCAGATATGTCCACTTTGATGATGACAAGAAGTAGAAGTGGTGTTGTCTCGACTTCTTCTTCGTTAATCGTCGGTGAGAAAACAAAGGTTTCTCGTTTCTCTCTTGTAAGAGAGAGGATCGAAAAATAGGGACAAAAGACGAGATGTTTAGGAATGGGAGTTGGGAAATAAGGAGGAGATTTAGGGAGTAGCAAGAGGTTTAAAGGGAGAGGAAGCTAAATTTAAATTGAGGAACTTAAAATAGTAGTTTTTGTAGAACTACAAGTACCGTATAATCCCGAAATTTTGGCGATCGTGGCGATTACAGATTGAAATGTGAGAAATGGTGGACGCTAGGAAACGCTCGAATGAAAAGAGACGTTTTATTTAAGACGCGGAAAATTCAGGCAAAATAATAGAAAGAGAAATTATGAACTATCAAGGTTTATACCAAGGTTATCAAAGGTAATTTTAATATCATGATATCCCTCCATAACATGTGCATTTGTTTCTTCTAATTCTTTATTCTTTGCTCTTAAACTCTTTATCTAAAATTATCATAAGTTTATTCGTTTCAAAAAAAGTATTGAACTCACTAGGATTCACATTTCATTCTCACTATCATGCTTTTCTTTAATGAATTCCGAACTCTTTTCTCTCAAAGTCTTCAATTGATTTTTCGGATTCCAAAATCTATCAATATTCTCAATTTCCATCTCTAGAATTTTATCAACTAAAGACTCTGAATTGTGGTACTCCTGACATTCAACATCTTTTGGAGCTTCAAGATCTTATTCTTTTATTGAAAACACATCTTCTAGCTTGAATAATCTTGAAACTGAATCCTGTCTCAATCAATTCGCCTACTCCATTTTTTTCCACTTGGCCCAGAAGAGTTTTCCACAATATTTTCTGAGTTTATTTCTTTCTTGCTCTCTTCTTTCTTCAAATTTGGAGAATTTTTGGGAGCTGAGAAGTCGAATAATTTTTCATTTTTGGCTTATTTGAGAAATAGTTGCTCCAAAAATGAGCCATCGATCTCAGTAGTGAGATCATGTATTATGTGGAGAGAAGAGTTGCTTTAGAGGAGTTTAGGAAGAGGTGATGAGGAGAATGAAGTGTCCGGAGAGATTCGTATGGGTTTGGAGCCATCTGCTTTGCTCGACTGCCAAAAACTATTATCAATCGATATTTTTGAATTCTTTGAAAGATAGAAAGAACACATGTTGTGACACTCTAAAAAGAGGAAATGAGATTTTCCTTTATATATATCAGATACTCACTAAGGTTGGAAGCAAACAAAATGATTACCGTCTTTAATCTAATTAAGGGCTCCCTCCAAAAAAGATTTTTTAGGGCAAGGAGTCCTTAATAAAGATACGTGAATCAGATTGAGAAACCTAAAAATTTTTTTGCGGTGGGAGCTCTTCATTAGAGACGTAAATAAAACAATTTTTCTCGAAAATAATGTAAAATTCCTAAAAATTCAAGAAAAGTCTGTTATTCATTCTCTTTTTTGGTCAAATATCGTTCAATCGTAGATTCATGTAAAATTTCAAGTCCTGTATCAAGTTTCATACAGGGAAAGGATCAACTAAATCACCATTCGAGCAAACAATTTTTGTTTTAAGATTTTGAAGGGAAAGCAAAACTAGAAAAGAAAAAATTTTCAAAATTTTCTTTCCTCCCAAAAGAAATTTTTTCAAGGATTTTTTTTTGGAAAGGTTCTCACATAAATCACGAGGAAGAAGAAATATTTTAATCAAATTATTTTTTGTACCAAATCATTCTGAAAATTTATGAAATGAGAATTACAAAATTTCCTCAAAATGAATATTTCACAATTCTTCGAAATCTTGGGCGCTTGAAACATATTTCATCAAAACTAGTCGAAGGAAAGAAAAAGAAAGGGTTATCTACCGGGCCTTAATTATTATAATATCTAATTAAGCGCCTTCGTTCAGATTCAGGAGTCTTAATTAGAATCCGATCTGATTAAGGTCCGGAAATTTTTTTGAGATAAAAAGACCTTAATAAAGATACGTGACTTAATTAGATTTTGGATCTTAATTAGATTAAAGACGGTATGTTTCTAAATTCGATAATTGTGGCTTGGGATTCCCAAATTAAATATTGGGAGAATTAATAACGGAATGATTGCAGAGAGAATTTGATCAATTACAAAATCTTTAGATTTAATTTTATCTCTTTTGTCAGCAACTTTGAGAGGTATTATCTCAAAAAGTTCGAACCTCCCTCCCCAAAATTTTCCATGGGATCAATTAATAATTCTAGCATCTGCAGTTTTATTGGCTCGAGAGAGCCTTCAATCAATACGACAAATAATATTTCAACAAAAGCATCATCAATATACAATTCAATGGCAAGTGGTAGCCATAGTCAAAGTCTATCAACTAAAGTTGCTGCTGGACGTTACAACACCGAAGAAGGCCTCACCAAAGAGAAGCTCGTCTTCATGAGCGTACTTCAAGATGAGTTAGCGCCAAAGCTGAATCTCCTTGATTTATCAAGCTTTAGAAAAGGAAAAAGTCAAGGAAACAAGACGACCTATGAGTTCGACGGGATCTTCCTCTACCAAAATGAAGCCTCTCAAGAAGTATCAAAGTTCCTAGACGAAGTTGAGTCCAGTTTTCGCTCGAAGATGGACCAGAAATCAAAGTCTTCGAGTGTCCGCAAGTTCATATTTGAATCACCAACCTCTGACCATATTAAAAAGTCAGACCTTATTCTTTTTGAAATCAAGACAAGACTTACTTCGGATGCTTTCAAAACAATAAAAGACCAGAAACCCCGAAAAGTTGCCGCTCTCTATGATCTTTTGAAAGATCAATATGGAGTTAAAAATGTCTTTATGATTCTCTTACATAATGGTGAGGAGCCAGCAGTCAAAAAAGCTCAGAGATTTTACCAAGAAATCAAAGCGAATTCAAATTCCAAGAAAAAGCGATACTTTAACATTTGTGGGTCAGTTTATTTTAATACCTATGACTTATGGAACGGAGTCATGCCTGGAATTGCCAATAAGAAGGAGTTGATTTTTGAGGCTTATTATGAATTAAAAAGGAAACTTGAAACAACAGAAAAAGCATTAAAAACTATCGCAATTACTGAGGAATCAAACGAAAAGTTGGAAGAGTATAAAAAGGCTATAGAGGAACAAAAGCAATTGAATAAAGAACAAAAAAAAATCAACAAGGAACAAATAAGGATTAATGAAAAACAAGAGGAGGAAATTGAAGAGCTGAAGCTTACCAAAGAGAAGTTAGAAAGACGTCTCAGTAGAAAAGCCAAAAAAATCGAAAAACTTCAAGGAAGTGTCGACTCCTTGGAAGAAAGATTATCAGATTTAATTGAGGAGATAAAAGAGTTGAAGAAAAGTTCAAGTTCCCTTCAAGACAAAAGTAAAAAAATCAAGAAGAAAGACAAATAATTTAAAAGTGAAGCCAAAAGCAATTTCCAAAATATGCATCGACCAAGAACAGTAAAAAGTTCTCATTATTTTTCCTTGATTTATTTAATAGGTTGATCTTTGATTTGATCCAGAGTTTAGTTGAGTAACCCTTTTTTATTGATTTATTTGTATAAAATTTCTATGGGAAAATTGCATATTCCTTGATTGAGAAAAAAACTACCTTTACCAGTTATTCATTAAATTGAATCCTTATTTGAAGCAGAGTCACCAGTTTTAATCAACAATAAACAATTTTTCCAATGATTATTTACAAAGGCTTAGAGAAAATAAAAGTTCCTTCATTTAAAGATTGAATTACGTCTTGGCAAAATTTCCAAAAACGCTTTTCCAAATCAGCGGCATCTCTATCATTTTTGGAACTTTACAAAATATTTTCACAATCTAAAAGAAAAGAGAAAAATTTTCAATTATTTCGAGCCTGTATTAAAAATATATCAGGATTCAATACTCTCGATTTTTTATGAAAAAAAAAGAAAAGAAAAGTGTATTTTTGTGCTCAATTGGTTTGACAATTTGATCATCTCTTCCTCAAAAGAAGGAAAATAAAAGACAGAGTAGAACACAACCCTAAGCTTATGAACTGTCAAGGTTCATCCCAAGATTATCAAAAATAATTTTCATATCATGATAGCCTTCCATCACGTGAATATTCGTTTCTTCTAATTCTTTATTTTTGGCTCTCAAATTCTTTACCTATAAAACCGTCAAAATTCTTTTACTCAGATGAATGAACGGTCTCTACCTCTTTGACCAAGACTTTTACTTTATTCTCATGATCTTGTTTTTCTTTAGCCAATCTTTGACCATCATCTTCCAGAGTCTTTACTTGATTCTTCATTTTCTATGATTCAATAATTATTCTTAGTTTCCGAAACTGGTGATTTTTACGATCAAAATCTCTGAATCTTTGAGAATTCTCACATTCTGTGTATGAAGTTGGGCCTCAAGGTCCAACGCCTTCTTTGAAAACACATCTTTCAGCTTGGTTTATTTTGAAGTAAACATTCATTCTATGAAATATTTTACTCTTTTTTCTGTCACAATTGCTTCTTTAGAATCCTCCACAGCACCTTCTAAAGTTGTTACTTTTCCTTTTATTTCATCGTATTTTGATAATGTATAATCCTTAAGCGCTTCCATTTCCTATGAATTCGATTGAGAACCTCTCAAAAATTAACTCTATTGACCTTGCATTCTTGGAGAAGGACTTTAGAGAATATGAGCATTTTTGAATAGACTTGTAAGAGATGAATGAGGATATCTTGATTATCACTCACAACTCCTCTCCGTTTATTCAGAGCTTTAAACACATCCTCAACATATGCATTAGCTTTTTGTAACATTTGCTTTTTATCATCAGCGGCATTTTTATAAGCATCACCTTGTATAAAAACACAGAAAGGATTGTTCACATAATAACTAGCAAATAGTTCTCTTTTGGCTTCTGGCAACTCGAAAGGATCCTCCAGATAATCGTTATCAGTTTTTGAATAAGTCAATCCTTGACTTTTTTGGGCCTCTATATTCTTGTATAAATCCATTATACTTCCTGTGACTGGAGTTTGAGGACTTGGAATGGTTTGCGGTTGTGTATCAATTTGATTAAACAAATCCATTTGATCATAATTCGTCTGTACGGGGACTGAAGGTTTCTGCTGAGGAGGAGCCATAGTTTTTTGTGGTTGATTTGTTGGCTTTGGAGTCTCAATTTTTTTGACGAGTTTTGAGAAGAATCCGGAGCTAGAATCCGATTTCGACGATGTTTCTAAAGAATTGAGGTTCTATAAGTGAGGAAAAGGTTTACCTTCATAATCAAGGATCATATTAAAGAATTTCTCGGCTTGGATTACAGAAGATACCATATATTCACCAATAGTTTCTCTGTTGCGAACATATTTGGAGTACAAATGCTTCATAAAAGGGTCAGGAATCTTTGCAGCAAGATCACGATGTATATCTAGAAAGGAAAATTTTATGAAAGGAATTAGTTAAATCTAATACTGAGACGCTTGAGGAGATCAGAGCGGATTTTGAGCCATTTAGATTTGATTTGTTTGGCCATGGAGAAATAATAACGAGAGTCGTTATTTAAGGCCTTATTGATGAATTTGTGTGTAAGACGAAGATTGAGAATATCTTTATAGTCAAGGTAGCTGCAGATCAGATGACCGTATTTCTCGGAGAAGAGATAATCAAGGTTGATAATCTTGTTGAAATTGAATTGATCAAGAGGTAATGAAGGGGAATTGTCAGTGGGTTGAGAGCTTGTCAGAGGAGCCTTGACGATATTTTTATATTTACTATACTCGAGATACAGTGAATTGAGCTTTGAATTGAGATTTTTTATTTCATTGAGATGAGAACTGAGCTTGAGATTCAGCTGAGATTGTTCCTATTAGAAATAAGAGGATACTTTGGACTCACTCAGTTACTTCTTTGAGCTTGGAGATAGTGAGATCGCGGTCGTGGATTTTCTCTTCGTGTTGTTTGATGATTTTATCCCTTTGTTCAATGATTTCTACAAGAGTTTTAACTTTTCCTTCGAGAAGTTCTCTCTGTTCTTCCTCTTCAAGTTTAATTCGAGAAATATTGTCTTTTTCTTGTTGATTTTTCGCTTTAAGTTCGATGATTTGGTGCTTAAGCTGGTCGATCTGGTTATCATGCTGAATATTCACGTTTTCAAAGGCTTTGAGTCGTTCGAATTCTTTTAGAATAAAGAGAAAGAGATCTTTGGGCATGGTGATGTGATTCATTTGATAATCAAGTTTGGCATCAATAGTTTCATCGATTTTGGTACCGAAATAAGGGTCAGTAGCGAATTTGAAGAATAGAGGATGTTCATCACGAAGTTTGTCGAGTTTTTTGGGTTGAGCGGTTTGTTGAGGCTTTTTGAAGTATTGACCTAAGAAATTTGTTTTGGTTTCAGACATTTTTGTTTTTGTCAAAATAAAATTTTACTCTTCTGAAATTTTCATATATTTCTTTATTTCTTGAGAAATTTATATATTTTTTTGAAGGAAAATGATTTTTGTCCTCACCATAAGAAAAATAGGGAAGGTAATGTTCCAATAACAAGATCCAAAATTACTTGTCTGAGCGGTTTCTTTTTGAGTTTCAAAATAATGGGAAAAAGAAACATTTTTTAATGAAAAAATTTTCCAGATCCTTTTTAGAATTTTTTCAAAATCAAGATTAAGACCAAAGAAGTGAAGAGAAAGATGATTAGAAGCCATTTAGGAGGCTAGCTAAACGTTTAAAATACACAAGATGAGAGTCATCATTATCAATTATCATTTGTAAATTTCCTTTACAGTGCAAAAAGCAACAATATGAACAAACTAACTCTCAGAAATCTTCTTCTACTTGACAAATTAATGCTTTTTCCGATACGGCATCAATTTGTTTACACAAAATATCCCTATTCTCATTACTTCTTTTCGTTGTACTCAAGGTGAGTTTGATTGAAAGGATTTTCGGGTGCCTTCTTCCACTATAAATTCACATTATACTCTCAATTTCCCACAAGGAAAAATCTTACGTTCTTATGTATGAGATCCAACAATTGAGATCTCTTGAATGTAGGGTTTTCAGCCTTTAACAAAGGCATTTGCTCATCAAGGTATCTTTGGAATGCCTAACAAAATATTAACTTGCTATTTCTCAAAAAAATTTCATACAGCACGAGCTCTCTTTTCAGGATGTTTATCGATTTGCCCATCACCCAACTTGTTAATAGCATCATCAATTCCACGAGCTATTCAAAAGTCAATAAAAAATCTCTTGTCATCAGAAAAGTATACCGTCGATAACCTCAGCATATTCTTCTCTATCGTTTTCAGCCTGCTCTCTCATCAAGTGGTTGACATTAGGCTTCAATTTGTAGCGGTATTCACCATCATCATCGTCATCGTCGAATTCATGCTTTTCTTCTTCAGAACTTGATTCGACTTTGTTTGGAGCGGCGGCTTTGGCAAGAGTTTTAAGGAGTAATTGCTGCTGTCTCTTTTGGATTTCAGTACGGGTGAGCTTTGTAGAGTTGTTTTGTTTGTCTAAAAATATTTAAGAGGGAGAAAAAGGAGATTTTCTAGAACTTGAGGTATATTTAGCTTGATCTTCTTCATAAGCTTTTTTGTTTTCTTGCTTTCTTTCATATTCAGCTTGCTTCTTTTCTTCTTCTTTTTTCTAAGATTTTTGGTGAGAGATTACAAAGGAGAAAAATTACTTTGCGCTCAAGAGCTCTCAATTCTTCTTTGTCGGTAACTTTCCATTCAGCTTCTTCTTTGGCTTTGGCCTTAGCGTTGGCAGTGCCCGCTTTTTTAGCATCCTCTCTGTCTTTGGCAGCTTGCTTCCTATTGAGGGTGTTTGAGAAGGGAAAGAAGATGGGAAAATGTACTTTTCGTTAACTCCCCAGTTTGGCATCCTTTGTTTGTTTGAAAGAAAATTTTATTTATTTGATTTCTGATTAAGATCACAATCCTGAACAAAACTATTATTTAATTAAGCAATTTTAGCGGAGATTCCTAATTTCGATTAATGGGTCTCGAATTATTTTTCTTCTCGAAGGTGATAAGAATCTTTTTGGAAAGATATGAAGAGAATTGTTCAGAAAGACTCAAAATTCATTTTTATTTCAAGTTTATAAAGGAACGATCATTCTCTTTATAAATCATTTACAATGTAAATTATAATCATCAATCCCTTCTCAATGGTTTCTCAATCAATGTAAATGATTACTCAAAATAAACTATTTGAAAAATTTCTGCTATAAGCAATTCTCTTTATCGTAATTATGTAAATTAAAACAGGATCGCCAGAATTAACAAGAATACTGTTATGGCTGTGAAGGCTTGAGCTTGTTTTGGCTCTGATTTACTCTCAAGTTTTCTAAATCTTGCTTCGAGATTGTCAAGGGACTTTTGGAGCTTATTATTCTTGCCTTGCAGGTCTGAAACTTCATTTCTTAACTTTGATACTTCAGCCTGAGCTTTTCGAGTAGCATCAATTAAATTCTGAATAGAATTATCAGGTAATTCTTTTGCTGTTGCATTTGATTTCATCATACTTGCCAGAATTTCCTCCCAGTGTTTTCCGAACTTGATCATTTTTGCTTCATGCTCTTTAA
>Ga0182738_1002092_pt1 | contig 24087 bp, 25 predicted proteins | sample eDN5th30CBELigMG_FD_128876 | JGI IMG/M metagenome (GOLD analysis project Ga0182738, IMG submission 128876) | Enriched Miracle-Growth compost microbial communities from Emeryville, California, USA - eDNA 5th pass 30_C BE-Lig MG (version 2)... ...
GCCTGGGGCGGGGCCAAGGATGCCGACATGGTCATGGTCATCATCGACGCTGAGCGCGGCATCAGGGGCGATGCGGATGCGATCCTGACCAATATGGCCGAAGTGCGCCAGCCCAGGATTCTCGTGCTGAACAAGATCGATCGGGTGAAGCCGGAAAGCCTGCTGCTGCTGGCCGAGGAGGCCAACAAGCGCGTTTCCTTTGATGCCACCTTCATGGTTTCGGCGCTGACGGGAGCGGGTTGCAAGGCCATCCTCGATCATCTGGCCAAGGCCCTGCCGGCCGGCCCATGGTACTATCCCGAGGATCAGCTCTCCGACCTGCCGATGCGGCAACTGGCGGCCGAGATCACCCGCGAAAAGCTCTATCTGCGGCTGCATCAGGAACTTCCCTATTCCTCGCATGTCGAAACGGAGAAGTGGGAGGAAAAGCCCGACGGCTCCGTGCGCATCGAGCAGGTGATCTATGTGGAGCGCGACAGCCAGAAGAAGATCGTGCTTGGCCACAAGGGCGAGACGATCCGCTCCATCGGGCAGGCCGCGCGCAAGGACATAGGCGAAATCCTCGAACAGAAGGTGCATCTCTTCCTGTTCGTGAAAGTACGCGAGAACTGGGGTGACGATCCCGAGCGCTATCGCGAGATGGGACTTGAATTCCCGCACTGAGCGGCCGAATCTCCCAACATGGAATGGCGCGACGAGGGCATAATCCTTGGCACCCGCAAGCATGGCGAAACCAGCGTCATACTTGAGGTGATGACGCGCGCCCATGGCCGCCATCTCGGCATGGTGCGCGGCGGGCGTTCCCGCAAGGCGCAGCCGGTGCTGCAGGCGGGCAATCGCGTCGATATAACCTGGCGCGCGCGGCTGGACGAGCATATGGGGATGTTCCAGGTTGAGGCGCTGGAACTCAATGCCGCCCGGCTGTTTGAAAGCGCCTGCGCAGTCTATGGATTGCAGACGCTCGCCGCGCATCTGCGGCTGTTGCCCGAACGCGACCCGCATCCTCACCTGTATGAAATGCTGGGATTGCTGATCGAGCATCTGGACGAGGTCGCGACAGCCGGCGAACTCGCGGTGCGGTTCGAACTGGTGATGTTGGAAGAACTCGGCTTCGGCCTCGATCTCAGCGAATGCGCGGCCACAGGCCGCCGAGAAGAGCTTGTCTATGTCTCGCCGAAATCGGGCCGTGCAGTGTCGCGGGAGGCGGGTTTGCCATGGCATGACAAGCTCTTGCCGCTGCCGGCCTTCCTGATCGGCGAGCCGGATGCGCATGCCGAACTGGCGGCTGTCGAGCAGGCGTTCCGACTGACGGAATTTTTCTTCGTCCGACATGTCTATGAGCCGCGTGGCTTGGCTTCGCCCGAAGCGCGGGCAGGCTTCCTCAATGCGCTGCGCAAGCACCGGGCGGCAAAGCCTGGCCAACCCGGCGACAGCGCGGCCTGAACGCGAAGTGCGCAACCCTATCCGCGCGTTTGCGTTATCGCAGCGGCAGCAACGTTGCGCCTGCTATCGCAGCCTTTCCTGCGAGGTCTTCCGGCACGATGTCAGCGAAAATCCGTCCGGCCCGTTCTGATGACACCGATGCGCTCGTCGCAGTCGAAACATTGGCGTTCCTCAATCGTCGCACGTCCCGCCGCGCCTTCCGGCACATGATCCGCAGTCGCAGCGTCCTGCTGCTGGTCGCTTGCGACAATGGCGTTCTGGAAGGCTATTGCGCGGTGTTCTACAGGGCTGGCAGCCCCTGGGCGCGGCTCCATTCGCTTGCGGTCGACCCCGTCAATGGACGCGGCCTGGGACGTGAACTTCTTGCCGAGGCCGAGAAGGCGGCCGCCGCGAAAGGTTGCGAGGCAATGCGGGTTGACGTTCGGCTGGACAATCTGCGCGCGATCAACCGTTACGAGAACGGTCATTACAGGCGCTTTGCAGCGCGCCGGAACCATTATGCCGACGGCATGACTGCGTTGTGTTATGAAAAGCGGCTCCAACCGCCGTCAAGAATGGCGACATCGGTCCACCATGGGTGACTGGCGGGGCGGAATCCTCTGGCGTCGCATAAATGCAGCTAAGAAAACCGGGCTGGGGCAGCGGAGTCGCGTTCGTCAGAACGTCCGCTGCTCTAGGTCTTTTTGCGCATGTGTTCTATGGTCGTGAAGCGTTTCACGAAGGCGGCCTGCGCCGTCTTGGCCGGACGGCATGACAGATCGAACGCATCGGCTGAAATTCCGCGTGGGCGTCCAAAAAACTTGGTGGCTTCCTGCACCGAGAAGCCGGCCAGATGCGTCGCCTCGAAATAGGCGGCGATCTGGTCGGCCCGCTTGATCTCCTTTTTCAGCTTTTCGCTGATGTCGGGCGCAAGCGAGAAGCGGATGTGGATGGCGCGCTGCAGCCGCTGCTCCACCTGCTTGTAGCCGCCGCCGACCACCGATTTGAAAGGCGAGATCATGTCGCCGATCACATATTCGGGCGCGTCGTGCAGCAGTGCGGCAAGCTGCTCGTCGGGTGAGGGGGCCTTCGCCTGTCTCGAAAAGATCGCTTCCACCAGCAGTGAATGCTGCGCGACCGAAAAGGCGTGATCGCCCTCCGTCTGACCGTTCCAGCGGGCTACGCGGGCCAGCCCGTGCGCAATGTCGGAAATCTCCACGTCAAGCGGAGACGGGTCGAGCAGGTCGAGACGGCGGCCCGAAAGCATGCGCTGCCAGGCACGCTGCGGCGCGCCGGCCCTGTCGGCCATTTATGTCTCCTCCGCGCCGGCTTGCTGGGGAAGGGTGTATTTCGCCCAGGCCGGAATGGAGAGCGTCAGGGGGATTTCGGCCGCAACGATCGCGGCGCCATCGTCAAGCGCGTCCTTCACCCGGTCGATCCGCACGATGGCGAGGCCGTGCGCGCCGGAAACGGAACCGAGCGTGCCGATGTTGCGGCCATTGACGAGGATGTCGGTGCCCGGATCGGGCAGGGGCGTGTCGGCCGAAACCAGCATCACGCGGCGGCGTGCGGTGCCGCGATGGTGCATGCGCGACACGACCTCCTGACCGACATAGCAGCCTTTGCGGAAACCCACGCCATTGGTTTCGTCGAGCAGCACGTCATGCGGAAAAGCATCGCCCAGGGCGTAGTCGCTGCCGCTTTCGGCAACGCCACTGGCGATGCGATAGGCGTGCCACCCCGCAAGGTCCGCCGTTGCGCGGATGCTGGCGGCATAGATGCGCCAGGCTGCTGCCGGCTCCCTGAATCGGTTGTCGCGCACCGAAATTGAATCATTGCTGGAAGCCGGTGAATCGGAATCCCACGAAACGCCCACAAGCGTCTGTTCCTGCTTGGCAATCTCCACCTTGGCGCGCAGCTTGTAGAGCATCAGCCGGCGCAGGAAATCGTCGGCGATGTCAGCGCGGCATTCAACGTGGAAACCGCCGGAACCATCGCGTGAGATCAGGAAGTCGAACATGATCTTGCCCTGCGGGGTCAGCAGCGCGCCGGGCCTTGCCTCGCCCTCGCCAAGCGCGTCGAGATCGGTGGTGATCAGGTTCTGCAGAAAATGCTCGGCGTCCGCTCCGGTCACGGAAATGAGGGTGCGGTCGGGAAGCGGGGTTGAAGGCATGGACATAACCTGACTTGAAAATCGACTGGTCATTACGTAAGCCCCACGAAACCCAGGAGCAAGGTGGCAAATGACAGCGACTTTCGACCTCATCCTCAAGGGCGGCACGGTCGTCAACCATGATGGCGCGGGCGTGCGCGATGTCGGCGTGCGCGATGGCCGCATCGCCGCGATCGGCGATCTACGCCAGGCTTCGGCCGCCGAAACCATCGAATGCCGGGGGTTGCATATCCTGCCGGGCGTGGTCGACAGCCAGGTGCATTTCCGTGAGCCGGGGCTGGAGCACAAGGAAGATCTGGAAACCGGCTCGCGCGCGGCGGTTCTGGGCGGCGTCACCGCCGTTTTCGAGATGCCCAACACCAATCCTCTGACCACGAGCGAAGAGGCGCTGGCCGACAAGGTTTCCCGCAGCACGAACCGCATGCATTGCGACTTCGCGTTCTGGGTTGGCGGCACGCGCGAGAACGCGAAGGACGTTGCCGAACTGGAACGCCTGCCGGGTGCGGCGGGCATCAAGGTTTTCATGGGTTCCTCCACCGGCGATCTTCTGGTCGAGGACGACGAGGGCGTTCGCTCGATCCTGAAGAATACGCGCCGCCGCGCCGCCTTCCACTCGGAGGACGAGTTCCGCCTGCGTGAACGTCTCGGCGAACGCATCGAGGGCGATCCCTCCTCGCATCCGGTCTGGCGCGACGAGATCGCAGCCCTGCTCTGCACCGAGCGTCTCGTGCGCATTGCGCGCGAGGCACGGGCGCGCATTCACGTGCTGCACATCTCGACGGCGGAAGAGATCGATTTCCTCGAACATCACAAGGATGTGGCGAGCTGCGAGGCGACGCCCCATCACCTGACGCTGTCGTCGGAAGATTACGCGACGCTCGGCAATCTGATCCAGATGAACCCGCCGGTGCGCGATGCCCGCCACCGCGATGGCGTCTGGCATGGCATCAGCCAGGGCATCGTCGATGTGCTCGGCTCCGACCACGCACCGCATACGCTTGCGGAAAAGGCAAAGCCCTATCCGGCCTCGCCCTCGGGCATGACCGGCGTGCAGACGCTTGTTCCGATCATGCTCGACCACGTCAATGCCGGAAAGCTGACGCTGGAACGTTTTGTGGATCTTTCCAGCCACGGCCCGCAGCGCCTGTTCGGCATGGCGCGCAAGGGCCGCATCGCGGCCGGCTACGATGCGGATTTCACCGTCGTGGACATGAAGCGCCGCGAGACCATCACCAACGAGCAGGCCGGATCCAGGGCCGGCTGGACGCCCTATGACGGCAGGGAAGTGAAGGGCTGGCCCGTCGGCACCATCATTCGCGGCACGCGGGTGATGTGGGAAGGCGAGATCGTCGCGCCGGGGCAGGGGCAGCCGGTCCTGTTTTCCGAGGCGCTGCCGGCCTGATCAAAGCTGGGGCAAACGCCACAAGCGTGAAAACGAAATCGCCCGCCAAAGCAGATGCCTGGCGGGCGATTTTGATTCAGTTCGGCAAAACTGGCGGCCTCATTCGCCGGCGACGAAGAACGCCCATTTGCCTTCCGGCGTAATGCCGAGGCGGTAGAAGTTGTAGACGCCGTAGCTCTTCATGTCCTCATAGTCGCCGGCGGTCACGATCTTGAACAGTTCCACGCGCTGGCGCGCGGTGAGCCGGTCGAGCGGCAAGGCGAAGAAGTAGGGCCAGGCATAGACCTCTTCAGGCGTGCCGGCTTCGAGATGGACATAGCCCGCGTTCAGCAGGTTCTCGATAATGGCAAGGATTTCCTCGCCGTTCTTGTCGCCGGACTGATCCTTGAGGAACGTGATCGGGTCTTCGTCCAGGCCCGTCACCGAAAGCTGGGTCGCATCGTCGCCCGTGGTGACGAGCAGTGCGCGCAGCTTTTCCGGATCGCCGCTCCGGGCCACATCCAGAAGCTGCTGGCGCATATTCTGCACCGGCTCGGGAAGCTTGCTTATGTCGTAGATGATTTCGGGCAGCGGTGCGTTCGGATCTTCGCCCAGATGCGGGGTCGCCGGTGTCACCTGGCTGGGTTCGGCTTCATCCGGATCGGGAGCTTCCGAAGGCGTCTGCTCGTCGGCGGGCGGCGCGGCCTGGTCCGGCGCGGTCTGCGTTTCGGCCGGGGCGGCCGGCGTTGCAGGCAATTCCTCGCGCTTTATCTCGCTCAGCGCGGCAGCCTGTTGCGTGGAGATGAAATAGCCCGGAATGAAAATACCTGCCGCGGCCAGCCACAGAAGGGTCGCGAAGCCCCTGTTCTTCAAGGTCCCCGATGTGCTTCGCGTCGTTGTCTGCATGTCCCATCCTCTCCGCGTACCTGGATTCGGTGTCCGGTCAGCCTTTTACACTGAATCGGCCGCGTTGGGGATGTATCAATGCCGCAGTCGTTCCGGTTCGAACTCGCCGGCGATTACTTTTTCGCGGATATGGTCGAGCAAGGCGAGCGCGGCGGCTTCGCCATTGGCACGCAGGATTTCGCAGAAAGCGGTGTCGAGCGCCGTTTCCGCCAGGATTTCGGTTTCGATACCGGCCGAAAAACCCTCGGCCCACGCCTCGTTGTGGCACTCTACCGCCGTCAGGCGCTTTTCTTCCCTGACCAGTTCGTCAAGGTCGCCGGTCGCGCGTTGCATACTCATCTTCTACCCCTTCAAGTCCGGACCCGCATTCGGGCCAACTTGAGCTTTCCCTTTAATGTCCCGTTAACAACCTAGCACAATGACGAAGCCATGTACGACCGGCATTGCAGGGAAAGTAAACCTGTCCTTAATTCCCATAGCGGTCGGTAACTTCTCTCGTCAGCGTCTCGCCTTCTTTCATGTAAAGCGCGATTGCTTCGGTGGCCGAAGGCGTGCACTTCGTATAGGTTCCCTCGAACGAGCGGTAACCACGATTGAAGCTGGCGACCAGTTTCGCACGCCGTGTTTCGTCGGGCTTTTCAGCGTCGAGCAGCTTCTGCATCTCATCACGCCACCGGGTGCCTTTCTCGCCGCACAGATTGCGCAGGAAATGCAGCGAGCCAAGCACTTCCGAAAGCCGCATCAGGCTGTTCTCGAAGGGCGCTTCCGCAGCCCGTGTCGGCAGTGTGACGGCCGATGTGGCAACAAGAAACGCAGTAAAAAGCAGCAAAATGCGGCGCATATCGCCTTTTGGCGAAACAATTTGTCAGCCGCAAGGCACGGATGCCACAATTCCCAGCTTATCGATTGCTCAAAAGCTCGCGCGAAACTTCCAGAACGGAGGGAGTGACGAGCAAGGCATCCATCTCGGCCAGCGTGAAGAAGGCAGCCTCGTCGGCGTCGGTATCGGCACGCGGCTCGCCGCCGCGATCGCGCCCGGCAAACACCTGCAGCCGATAGATGATTTCCCGTCCGTCGCGCTCCGCCTCGATCATATAGGCGCGCAACGGCATGATCTCGCCGACTTCCAGCCCGGTTTCCTCCAGAAGCTCCCGCCGCGCGGCCTGCTCGTCGGTCTCGCCGGGTTCCACGCGGCCGCCCGGAAAGGCATAGTATCCGCGCGACGGCGCCCGGCCACGCTTGACCAGCAAGATGCTGTCGCCGCGCATCAGCGCCACCGAAACCGCGGGTATAGTCTGTCGTGCGGACATATTGTGCCTTCCTGTCGGCCCGATTTGGCTGGGGACGAGCCCTCCGGTTCAACCGATACAGGTTGCCGTGACGGATTTCCACCGTCAGATTGCCTCCTCGAACCAAGCGGTATTGTGAAGGCCAAACGGTATTGTGAAGGAATGTGCGGACGTTTTGCGCTGACTGCCACGCCCAAAGAGGTCGATGAGGCGTTTTCCGTGCCCGATCTGGAGGCGTTTCCGCCGCGATACAACATCGCGCCGACGCAGCCAATTCTCATGGTTACGGCCGGCGAACCGCGCCAGCCCGGCTCCAACCTGCCCGACCGTCACTCGCTTCTGGTGCGCTGGGGTTTGCTTCCGGCCTGGGTGAAGGATACGCGCGACTTCCCGCTGCTGATCAACGCGCGTTCCGAAACCGCCGCGGAGAAAAGTTCGTTCCGCGCCGCCATGCGCCACCGCCGCAGCCTCATTCCCGCTTCCGGTTTCTACGAATGGCGGCAGGTTGGCGGCAAGCGCACGCAAGCCTACTGGATCCGTCCCCGGCAGGGCGGCGTGATCGCCTTTGCCGGCCTGATGGAAACCTATGCCGAGCCGGGCGGGGCGGAGATGGACACCGGCGCGATCCTCACCACCGGCGCCAGCCGGGACATTGCGCATATCCATGAGCGCATGCCCGTGGTGATCCATCAGCATGACTTTTCGCGCTGGCTGGATTGCCGCTTTCAGGAGCCGCGCGACGTTGCCGACTTGCTACGCCCGACCGAGCCGGATTTCTTCGAAGCGATCCCGGTTTCCGATCTGGTGAACAAGGTGGCAAATGTCGGGCCGGAGATTCAGGAGCGCGCCGAGTTGATATCGGCCTCGGAGCCGCCTAAAGCCGAGCGTGGCAAGGCACGTCCGCCCGATCAGGCGCAGATGACGCTTTTCTAGTTCCGGTTCCCAGCAAGCGGCTTTCTCGATGATTTCGACTTCCTCTACCGCGGCTTTGTCGGGCTTCCTGCTCGGCACGTCCCTCATCGTCGCCATCGGCGCGCAGAATGCCTTCATCCTGCGACAGGGGCTGTTGAAGCAGCATGTGTTCATTCTGTGCCTGATCTGCGGGCTTTCGGATGCCGTGCTGATCGCGGCCGGCGTTGCAGGTCTGGGCACGCTGATCTCGCAGTCGCCGGTGCTCATCAATGTCGTCACCGTGGGCGGTGCGCTGTTTCTTTTCAGCTATGCGTTCATCGCCTTTCGCCGCGCGATGCGGCCCGACGTTCTGAAAGCCGCCAATGTGGGTGAAGCCAGCCTGAAGTCGGCAGTTGCCGCGTGCCTGGCCTTCACCTTCCTTAACCCGCATGTCTATCTCGACACGGTGGTGCTGCTGGGGTCACTGTCGGCCCGCTATGACGGGGCCGACCGTCTCGCCTATGCTCTGGGCGCCATGCTGGCGTCCTTCGTCTGGTTCTTCGGGCTTGGTTATGGTGCGCGATTGCTGCAACCGATCTTTGCCCGGCCGTCGGCATGGCGGGTGCTGGATGTGCTGATAGGGCTGGTGATGACCAGTATCGGCTTCAGCCTGTCAAGCAGGCTTGTTGGCTGAGGGCTTGCGCTTCTTGGCCGCCAGCACGGCGGCAAGAATGGCCGCGGGGCCGATGGCGCGATAGTGCTTGGTCAGCGCCGCATATTGAGCGCGGATACGGTCTGCTTCGCTCTTCATGGCCGACATTGTTTCCTTCCCCTGGTTGGTTTTCGATCCGGCTTATCGTTCGCCCGCTTTGGGACCAAATCGTGACGCCGGAGATGCCGATGGTTTCATGTTTAATAAAATCTTATCGACCGTTGTAGCGACGCCAGAACGGCGGTTTTCGGCAAGTTGCGACTTGACGCCGAAAACGCCGGAGGCGATAAAGCTTGCCATGAAAACGCCTTTCGCCATTTGCGGCATTTGCATTATTGGCTAGCGCACGCGCTGGTCTGGACGTTTTCGCCTTTTCTCTCGACAGGACAAACGCCCCGGCCAGCAGGCTGGAGCCTCAACGCGTCCGCAGCAGCGGATTGTCGAACGGACTGGGATTTTGAATGTCGAACGGATTTAAGGGCTTGCGGCTCCACAACACACTGACGCGCACGAAGGAGGACTTCGCGCCGATCGACCCCGACAATGTGCGCATGTATGTCTGCGGCCCGACCGTTTACGACTTCGCCCACATCGGCAATGCGCGGCCGGTGATCGTCTTCGACGTGATGTTCCGGCTGCTGCGGCACCTCTATGGCGACGATCATGTCACCTATGTCCGCAATATCACCGACGTGGACGACAAGATCAATGCGCGTGCCTTGCGCGATTTTCCCGATCTGCCGCTCAACGAGGCCATCGCGAAGGTCACGAAGAAGACCGCCGACCAGTTCCACAAGGACGTGGCGGTGCTCGGCACCCTGCCGCCCACATATGAGCCGCGCGCGACCGAGTTCGTACAGCCCCGCGCCGATGGCAAGGCCGACATGATCAGCCTGATTCAAAGCCTGATCGAACGCGGCCATGCCTATGAAGCTGGTGGCGAAGTTCTGTTCGACACCGGCTCCATGCCGGATTACGGCGAGCTTTCGAAGCGCAATCTGGACGAGCAGCAGGCCGGGGCCCGCATCGCCGTAGATGCGCACAAGAAAAGCCCCGGCGACTTCGTGCTGTGGAAGCTTTCTTCGCCCGAAGAGCCGGGTTGGGACAGCCCGTGGGGCAGGGGCCGGCCCGGTTGGCACATCGAGTGCTCGGCCATGAGTGCGGCATATCTCGGCGAGGTGTTCGACATTCATGGCGGCGGGCTCGACCTGATCTTCCCGCACCACGAAAACGAGATCGCCCAGTCGCGTTGTGCCCACGGCACTGCTGTCATGGCCAATTACTGGCTGCACAATGGCTTCCTGCAGGTCGAAGGCCGCAAGATGTCAAAGAGCGAAGGCAATTTCGTCACCATCAACGAATTGCTGGAAACGGAAAAATTCGGCGGCCGCAACTGGCCGGGCGAAGTGCTGCGTCTGGCCATGCTGATGACGCATTATCGCGAGCCGATAGACTTTTCAGTGCGCAAGCTTGAAGAGGCCGAAAACACTCTGCGCAAGTGGAAGCGCGCTGCCGATATGGCCCCGACCGAGACTGCGCCGGTTCCGGCGGGTGTGGTGGAGGCGCTGTCCGACGATCTGGCCACGAGCGCGGTCTTTCAGCTTATGTCGCATCTGGCGAACGAGGCTGCATCCGATGCCAGGACCGCGGCGGAACTGAAATCCGCACTCCTGTTCCTCGGCTTCCAGCTTCAGGCGGCGGATGTGGACGAAGATGCCGTTGCCGGCGCGATCGCGGAGCGCCTCGCGTTCATCGCGGCGAAGGACTGGGCTTCCGCCGACCGCATCCGCAACGAGCTTCTGGAACAGGGCGTCCAGCTCAAGGATGGGAAGGACCCGACCACCGGCGAACGCGTCACCACATGGGAGGTAAGGCGATGATCGATCATCTTGGCATAATCGTGCGTGATTTCGAAGCCTCGAAGGCTTTCTACGACAAGGCCATGGCCCCGCTTGGCGCGTCGCTCCTGATGATGGTGCCGGCCGAATATACCGGCGGCGCGAAAGTCGGCGGCTATGGCCGCGACCGGCCTACCTTCTGGCTGCATGAGGCGGCGGATACGGGGCCGGGCCGTCACTATGCTTTTACGGCGCGCTCGCGTGCGGAGGTGGACGCATTCCACGCGGCGGCAATCGCTGCCGGCGGCAGGGACAATGGTGCGCCGGGCCTGCGCCCGCATTACCATCCCGATTACTATGGCGCCTTCGTCTTCGACCCCGACGGCAACAATGTCGAGGCCGTCTGTCACACGCCCGAATGACAGGAGTTGCGCAATGAGCCTGGACAACAAGCCTGTCTACAGCGGCGGTTGCCAGTGCGGCGCGGTGCGTTTTCGCATCGAGGGCGCGCTGGGGGATGCCTCGATCTGCCATTGCCGCATGTGCCAGAAGGCGAGTGGCGGCTTCTACGCCCCGCTCGTCTCCGTGCGCGGCGCGAAGCTTGAATGGACGCGCGGCGAGCCGGGCCGGTTTCGCTCGTCCAATCATGTCTCGCGCGGCTTCTGCAGCAAATGTGGCACGCCGCTCACTTACGAGGCTCCGGATGGCATGGCGATAATGATCGGCGCCTTCGATCAACCGGCGGAACTTGCCCCGGTCATCCAGTGGGGCATTGAAGCGAAGCTTCCCTATGTCGATGACGTGCCCAATCTGCCGGGTGAGGAGACCATGGCCGACGAGAACGCGGCCGAGTTCCTGGCGACACTCGTCTCCTACCAGCACCCCGACCATGACACGGAAACATGGCCGCCACGAAAAGGGCAAACGGAATGACCGAGACGTTGCGCACGCTCTATCCCGAAATCGAACCGTTCGACAGCGGTATGCTCGATGTCGGCGACGGCCATCGCGTCTATTGGGAGCGGGTGGGCACGCGTGGCGCCAAGCCTGCGGTGTTCCTGCATGGCGGCCCCGGAGGCGGCATTTCGCCAAAGCACAGGCAGGTGTTCGATCCGAAGCTCTATGACGTGATCCTGTTCGACCAACGCGGCTGTGGCCGCTCGACCCCGCATGCGGAACTCGAAGCCAACACAACATGGCATCTGGTGGCCGACATGGAGCGCCTGCGCGAGATGGCCGGCTTCGACACATGGCTGGTGTTCGGCGGCTCCTGGGGCTCGACGTTGGCGCTGGCCTATGCCGAAACACATCCGGAACGCGTCAGCGAACTGGTGCTGCGCGGCATCTTCACGCTCCGCCGCAGCGAGGTGGACTGGTACTATCAGCACGGCGCATCCCTGATGTTCCCGGAAAAATGGGAGCGTTTCATTGCGCAAATCCCCGAACAGGAACGGGACAGCTTCGTGCAGGCTTATCGCGCGCGGCTGACCAGCGACGACAAGGCCACACGCATCGCCGCCGCCAAGGCATGGAGCGTGTGGGAGGGCGAGACGATCACCCTGCTGCCGGAGCCCGAAACCAGCGACAAGTTCGGCGAGGATGAATTCGCGCTCGCTTTTGCGCGCATCGAGAACCACTATTTCGTGCATGCCGGCTGGATGGATGACGGCCAGCTCATCCGCGACGCTGGCAAGCTCAAGGGCATCCCCGGCGTCATCGTGCAGGGCCGTTATGACATGGCCTGTCCGCCCGTCACCGCATGGGAACTGCACAAGGCCTGGCCCGAAGCCGAATATCACCTGATCGAAGGAGCCGGCCACGCCTATTCCGAGCCCGGCATCCTCGACAGGCTCATACGCGCCACCGATCAATATGCCGGAAAGCGCGAAGCCTGAAATGAAATGCCGCCCCATGTGCCGGGCGGACCGACGAAAGCACAGAAACAATGACCAAAGAACGCATCTACCTCTACGACACGACACTGCGCGACGGCCAGCAGACGCCGGGCGTCGATTTTTCGATCGAGGACAAGATTGCGATCAGCGCCATGCTGGATGCGTTCGGTCTCGACTATGTCGAGGGCGGCTATCCGGGCGCTAACCCCACCGACACCGCCTTCTTCACCGAAAAGCGCACCACGCGCGCCCGGTTTTCCGCTTTCGGCATGACCAAGAGGGCGGGTGTCTCGGCCTCCAACGATCCGGGGCTGGCCACGCTCCTGCAGGGGAAGTCGGATACGATCTGCTTCGTTGCCAAGAGCTGGGATTACCATGTGCGCGTGGCGCTGGGCTGCAGCAATGAGGACAATCTCGAGTCCATCTCTGCCTCCCTTGCGGTCGCCCATGCGGCCGGGCGCGAAACCATGGTCGATTGCGAGCATTTCTTCGATGGGTTCAAGGCAAATCCCGACTATGCGCTGGCCTGCGCCCGCACCGCGCTGGAAGCCGGCGCGCGCTGGGTGGTGCTGTGCGACACCAATGGCGGCACGCAGCCTTCCGAAGTGGGCGAGATCGTCGGCAAGGTCATCGCTGCCGGCATCCCCGGCGCAAATCTTGGCATCCACGCCCATGACGACACCGGACAGGCGGTCGCGAATTCGCTTGCTGCGGTGGAGGCCGGCGCGCGCCATATCCAGGGCACGCTGAACGGTATCGGCGAGCGCTGCGGCAATGCCAATCTGACCACCCTGATCCCGACTTTGGTGCTGAAGCCCACTTTTGCCGGGCGTTTCGAAACCGGTATCTCGGTCGAGGCGCTGGAAGGCATTTCGCGCCTGTCGCGCAATTTCGACGAGCTGCTCAACCGTGCGCCGAACGCGCAGGCGCCCTATGTCGGGGCTTCGGCCTTTGCGACCAAGGCGGGCATCCATGCCTCCGCGCTCATCAAGGAGCCCCAGACCTACGAGCATGTGCCGCCTGAAACGGTGGGCAATCGCCGCAGGGTCATGGTGTCGGATCAGGGCGGCAAGGCCAATTTCATCGCCGAACTGAAGCGGCGCGGCATCGACGTTCCGAAGGATGACGGCCGCCTCGATTCACTGGTCGCCGCCGTCAAGGATCGCGAGGCGCAGGGCTACGCCTACGAAGGCGCCGATGCCAGCTTCGAGCTCTTGGCCCGCGGCTTCCTGCACACGGTGCCGGATTTCTTCCGGGTGACCTCGTTCCGCTGCATGGTCGAGCGCCGCTATGACGCCAATGGCGCGCTGAAGACGGTGTCGGAGGCCATCGTCAAGGTCATCGTCGATGGCGAGGAGAAGATGTCTGTCGCGGAGGGGCATGGCCCGGTCAATGCGCTCGACATCGCTCTGCGAAAGGATCTGGGCAGGTTCCAGCACGAAATCGCCGATCTGGAACTGGCCGACTACAAGGTGCGTATCCTCAATGGTGGTACGGAGGCGATCACCCGCGTGCTGATCGAATCCCATGATTCCACCGGCGCGCGCTGGTCCACTGTAGGCGTCTCCGACAACATCATCGATGCCTCGTTCCAGGCGTTGATGGATTCGATCGTCTACAAGCTGATGAAGAACCGCGAGATGGCAGGGCTGGTGGCGGCGGAGTAGCACGTCGTTGCTGGCATAAGCGAAAGTCAACGTTCCATCAAAAGTTTACGGTGGTTTCCGGCAACGAACCGGCGCATAGGTGGCGCATGACTTCCGAGCCCACCACGTCTGACGCCACAGGCAACAGCGGTTTTCTGTTTGCGCTGTCAGCCTATCTGTTGTGGGGCGCGCTGCCGCTTTTCATGAAGCTGGTGGCGCATATTCCGGCGGCGGAGGTGGTCGCGCACCGCATCCTCTGGTCGCTGCCCATTGCAGGCGTCACGCTGCTGGTGCTTGGCCGCACGGCGGATGTGAAGGTGGCGCTACGCTCGCCGCGCACGATGCTGATGGCGGCAGTCACGGCGGCCTTCATCACCTGCAACTGGGGCATCTATGTCTGGGCGATCTCTGTCGACAGAACGCTGGAAACGGCGCTTGGCTACTATATCAATCCGCTGCTGAGCGTGGCGATGGGGGCCGTGTTGCTGGGCGAAAAGCCGAACCGCTTCCAGCTTGTCGCAATCGGCCTTGCGGTCCTGGCGGTGCTGATATTGGCTTTCGACGCGGGCGGATTGCCGTGGGTGTCGCTGGCGCTGGCGGCGACCTTCGCGGTCTATGGCTTCCTGCGCAAGACGCTGCCGATCGGCCCGAGCCAGGGCTTCTTCCTGGAGGTGCTGATTCTCGCCTTGCCGGCTTTTGCCTATATTCTGTGGTTGCAGGCGCAAGGGCAGGGGCATTTCGTGTTCTCCAGCCCCGGCGACATCGGCCTTCTGCTGGCCTGCGGGCCGATAACGGCGGTGCCGTTGCTGCTTTACGCCTTCGGTGCGAAGCTTCTCAAGCTCTCCACCATCGGCCTCATGCAATATATCGCGCCGACCATCATCTTCTTCATCGCCGTGTTCGCCTTCGATGAACCGTTCGACGGCGTGCGCATGACAGCATTCGGGCTGATCTGGCTGGCGCTGGCGATCTATACCTGGTCGGGGTTCTTCCGTCGGCCCGCCGCACGGCAGGAAGCCGCATAGACCGCCGCCCGGCCGTGGCGGCACAAGGCCGTCACATCTTGTCGATGAGGGTCTGCACGCCTGTGGTGGGCGCGTCCACAACGGCGCCTTCGGCAAGTATTGCCGCCACTACGGCTTCAATCTGATTGACCACCAGTGGCTGCACCAGATGGCCGGTATGGACGAAGCCTTCCGCGCGCATATGGTCCAGCAGCGTGAGCATCGGGTCCCAGAAGCCGTCAACATTGGCGAACACGATGGGTTTGCGATGGTGCCCAAGCTGCGCCCAGGTCATGATCTCGACGATTTCCTCGACCGTGCCGATGCCGCCGGGAAGCGCCACGAAAGCGTCCGACTTTTCGAACATCATGTGCTTGCGCTCATGCATGTTGTCGGTGACGATCAGCTCGTCCAGGCGGCCGAGCGCGTTCTCGGTCGCTTCCTTGTTGATCAGGAAGCGAGGAATGATACCGGACACCTTGCCGCCCGCGCGCAAGGCGCCATCGGCAACCGCGCCCATGATGCCCTTGGTGCCGCCGCCATAGACGAGGCGCAACCCGGCTTCCGCGAGCGATCGGCCCAGCACGTGCCCGGCCTTGATGTACTTCTCGCTCCGGCCCGGCGAGGAGCCGCAATAAACACAGACGGATCGAATCGGATTCATGAAGATGATTGGTGATTATCCAGGCCGGTTCGGTCAAGACCATTGCAGGGGTTTTTCTTGTCGCTATCGTAAAAACGGGGTAGACGGGCGGAATGGCTAAGGGGCAGGAAACATGGCAGGCGCTGTAAGCAGGGCATTGATATTCTTGGCAGGTGGCGTGGCGGCAGCCGCAGCTACCGCCTACTATGCGGGTGCCCTCGATCCGTATCTGGGTGGCAAGCCGCAGGAGGTCGCCGCGCTGCCGAATGCATCGACGCCGCAACCCGACCTCAAGGAGTCGAGGCTGCCGGCACAGGAGCAGCCCAAGCAACCTGCCGCTGCCCTGCCGGATGCGGGCAAGGCGGCTCCTGCGGAAGAGAATAAGGCACTACCGGCTGAATCCGCCACCCCGCCGTCGGCTCCTGCTGCTACCGGGGAGGCCGGGGAAGAGGCTGCAACGGCCGGAAAGACCCCCGATGTTGCCGCCGCAGTGCAGGCACCGTCTTTCGATATCGTGCGCGCGGAGGCCGATGGCTCGCTGGTCATCGCCGGCAAGGCAGCGCCGAATGCAAAGGTGGAGATCGTTCTGGGCGCCAAGGTCATCGGCAACGCGGTCGCCGGCCCGGAAGGGGATTTCGCCGTGGCCATCGACGAGCCCCTGAAGCCGGGCGCTCATCAGATCGTCCTGCGCTCGACCAATCCCGACTCCGTGGTTTCCACTTCCCCGGAAACGGCGGTGGTTTCGATACCCGAAACGCGCAGCGGCCAGGTTCTGGCGCTGGTCGAGCAGCCCGGCGCGCCGAGCAAGCTGATTTCGGTGCCTCAGCCCGAGAAGGTCGCGAAGCCTTCCGCCGAAACGCCAGCGGCCTCTGGTGGCGCGGTGGCGCAGCCCGAGGCCCCAGCTGCCGAAACTGCGGAGAAGCCGCAGCAACAGGCTGCTGTCGCTCCTGAAACCACACCCGGCAAGGCTGACGCGCCGGCCGTGGCTCCTGGTCCGGCCGTCAAGGTCGAGGCCGTCGAGATCGAAGGCCGCAAGGTCTTCATCGCCGGCACTGCCGATCCCGGTCGCAAGGTGCGCGGCTACGCCAACGATATCCTGCTGGGCGAGGTCGTGACCTCGCCGGGCGGACGTTTCCTGATCGAAACCGAACGTGACCTGCCTGCCGGAGACTACATCATCCGCGTGGATGCACTGTCTCCGGATGGCGCCAAGGTCGTGGCGCGCGCCGCCGTGCCCTTCGAACGCGAAGCGGGCGAGGCGCAATCGGCTGTGGCGCCGCAGGCTACACCGGCGGCGGGAACTGAAAAGGAGCCCGAGCAGGTTTCCGGCGCGCAGCCGCAGGGTGTCGAGCCGCAGTCCGGTTCGCACGAGATCGCCGCAACGACCCCCGATGAATTGTCGCCCAAGCTGCAGAATGTCGAGGGCGCGGTCATCATCAGGCGCGGCGACTCGCTGTGGCGCATCTCGCGGCGCGTCTATGGTCTTGGGGTGCGTTATTCGACCATCTATCTGGCCAATCAGGAGCAGATCCGCGATCCCAACCTGATCTGGCCGGGCCAGGTATTCAAGGTTCCGGAAAAGACCAGCCAGGGCGAGGCGGCGAACCTGAAGGCTGTGGGCGAGCAGGCCACCACGCTGCCGCCGCAATAAACTTCTACGAAGGCGTCATCTACGAAGGCGTCATCGCCGGTCCGCGGCTTCTGAGCAGCGGACTGGTGATGCAATGACGTTGCAAGGCTGTTGCCAAGACCCTTTTCATCGTATATCGCCGATATACGATGAATGAATGCGTCGACTCCATCGAAAGCTGCAGCACCGCCGCCACGAAAGATCTGGCGTCGCGGTTTGCCGCGCTGTCGCACCCGGCGCGCATCGAAATCCTGCGCTACCTGTCAGGCAGCAGCTCCTGTTGCTGCAAGGACGTGGTGGAACGGCTCGATCTGGCGCAATCGACGGTCTCGCAGCACCTGAAAGTTCTGGTTGAAGCCGGACTGGTGCGCTTTTCACCCGAAAGGCAGCGCTCGCGCTACGAACTCGACCGTGAAGCCCTGCTGGATTTCTCCAGCCGTGCGGCGCATCTGATCCATGGATGCTGCTCCGGCGGCGAAGAACACAATTCGAAGGCATGATATTTTGGCCGACAAGACAGTTTCCGCCGATTCCGGCTCCACGCTGAAAACGCTGCTCAACCTGTGGCCCTATATGTGGCCGGCTGACCGGGCCGACCTGAAGGCACGTGTGGTGTGGGCAACGGTCTATCTGGTTCTGGCGAAGGTTATCCTCGTCGGCGTTCCGTACTTCTTCAAATGGGCCACCAACGCGCTCGCGGGCGATCATGCGCCGCAGCCGCCGCTGCCGGATTTCCTGCTGGCACCGGTCATGCTGGTGCTTGCCTACAACGTGGTGCGGCTGGCGCAGCTTGGCTTCAACCAGTTGCGCGACGCACTGTTTGCCCGCGTCGGCCAGCATGCGGTCCGCCAGCTCGCCTACAAGACCTTCGTGCATCTTCACGCTTTGTCGCTGCGCTTCCATCTGGAGAGGCGCACCGGCGGGCTGTCGCGCGTCATCGAGCGCGGCACCAAGGGCATCGAGACGATCGTTCGCTTCACCATATTGAATACGCTGCCGACGCTGCTGGAGTTCGCACTCACGGCGGTGATCTTCGCGGTCGCCTATGGCTGGCTTTACGTGCTGGTCGTGGCCGTCACGGTCGCGGTCTATACATGGTTCACGGTTTGGGCGAGCGATTGGCGCATCGGTATCCGCCGCGAAATGAACGAGTCCGACACCGACGCCAACACCAAGGCGATCGACTCGCTGCTGAATTTCGAAACCGTCAAATATTTCAACAATGAGCGCATGGAGGCCGAGCGTTTCGACCGTTCCATGTCCCGCTATGAGATCGCGGCCACCCGCATCTGGACCTCGCTCGGCTGGCTGAACTTCGGGCAGGGCGCCATTTTCGGCGCCGGCATGGCGGTGGCCATGTGGATGTCGGCGCGCGAGGTGATGGCCGGCACGCAGAACATCGGCGATTTCGTCTTCATCAACGCCATGCTCATGCAGCTTTCTGTGCCGCTGAATTTCATCGGCTTCATCTATCGCGAGATCCGTCAGGGCCTGACCGACATCGAGCATATGTTCGATCTGCTCGACGTGAAGCAGGAGGTCGTCGACAAGCCTGCGGCCAAGGCATTGGCCATCGGCCAGGGCAAGGTCGAGTTCCGCGACGTTCACTTCGCCTACGATCCGCAGCGGCCGATCCTGAAAGGCATCAGCTTCGAGGTGCCGGCCGGCAAGACGGTGGCCATCGTTGGGCCGTCCGGCGCTGGCAAGTCCACCATTTCGCGCCTGCTGTTCCGCTTCTACGATGTGCAGTCGGGCTCCATCCTGATCGACGGTCAGGATGTTCGCGACGTGACGCAGGAAACGCTGCGCGCGGCGATCGGCATGGTGCCGCAGGATACCGTGCTTTTCAACGACACCATCGCCTACAACATCCGCTACGGCCGCCCCGGCGCCACCGACGAGGAGGTCAGGCGCGCGGCCGAAATGGCGCAGATCGGTCCGTTCATCGAGCATTTGCCGGAAGGCTACAAGGCCATGGTCGGCGAACGCGGATTGAAGCTTTCGGGCGGTGAAAAGCAGCGCGTGGCCATTGCCCGCACCATTCTGAAGGCCCCGCCAATCCTCATGCTGGACGAAGCCACCTCGGCCCTCGACACCCATACCGAGCAGGAAATCCAGGCCGCGCTCGATCTGGTCAGCCGCGGGCGCACCACCCTTGTGATCGCGCACAGGCTTTCCACGGTTATTTCGGCCGACGAGATCATCGTTCTCAAGGATGGTCTCATTGCCGAGCGCGGCACCCATTCCTCGCTGCTGCATCATGGCGGTCTCTATGCTTCCATGTGGGCACGCCAGCGTGAAGCGAGCGAGGCCGAGGAGCGGCTGCGCATTGCCCGCGCCACCGACGAACTGGGCGTGGTGGTGCGCCGCAAGACCGAGGAAGTTTGACCGGTGCGCCGGGCTTTTCCTCAATGTCGCGTTGCGGCGCGCCGAGCTTTCCGGTAAGCAGGCGGGCATTTCCACTGGAGACGCCCCCGCCCGATGAGCCTCGTCGACACCGTCAAGAACGTTTTCGTTCCCGTGCACAGGGAAGGCTATCCCTTCATTGGTGCCTTCGCCGCCGCGACGATCGTCCTCGGTTTTTTCTCGATCAACCTGTTCTGGGTCGGGCTGATTCTGACGGCATGGTGCGCCTATTTCTTCCGCGACCCGCCGCGCGTCACGCCGGTTGACGACAGGCTGGTCATCAGCCCGGCCGATGGTGTGGTTTCGGCTGTCGGCCCTGCCGTGCCGCCGCGCGAACTGGGCCTCGGCACTGCCGAAATGACCCGCATCTCGGTGTTCATGAACGTGTTTTCCTGCCATGTGAACCGCTCGCCGGTGCGTGGCCGCATCACCCGCATCGAGCACCGTCCCGGAAAATTCCTCAACGCCGAGCTCGACAAGGCCTCGAGCGAAAACGAGCGCAACGGTCTCGTCATCGACAGCCCCAACGGCACCATCGCGGTGGTGCAGATCGCCGGGCTGGTGGCGCGGCGCATCGTCTGCTGGTCCGATGCCGAGAGCAATATCACTGTCGGTGAGCGCTTCGGCCTGATCCGCTTCGGCTCGCGCGTTGACGTGTTCCTTCCGCCGGAAGCCGCGCCGCGCGTGGCCGTGGGGCAGACCGCGGTTGCCGGTGAAACCGTCATCGCCGAGTTCGGCGGCGACGCGGCCACGCCACTCGTGCGGATCGGCTGAACCATGCCTGCGCCATTCCAGCCTTTTGAACCGCATGGCCGCGGCGGCCCGCGCATCCGCGAAATTCCGCTGCGCATGATCCTGCCCAACCTGATCACGGTGCTGGCGATCTGCGCCGGCCTTTCCGGCATTCGTCTCGCCTTCGAGATGCGCTTCGAGATCGCCGTGGTCATGGTGTTGTTCGCCGCTTTCCTCGACGGCATCGACGGTCGCATTGCCCGTGCCCTCAAGGCCACGTCGAAATTCGGCGCACAGATGGATTCGCTGGCCGATATCGTCAATTTCGGCGTCGCGCCGGCGCTGGTGCTTTATGCATTCCTGCTTGACCGGGCGGGCTCGCCTGGCTGGATCGCCGCGCTGCTCTTTGCCATCGCCTGCGGCCTGCGGCTGGCTCGCTTCAATGTACTCGACGAAGACGAGGACCGGCCCACATGGCAGGCCGAATATTTCGTCGGCGTGCCGGCTCCCGCCGGCGCCGTCATCGTCATGCTGCCGATCTATCTGGTGTTCATGGGGGTGGTGGAGCCGGGTCGTATCTTCGGCTTCATCTGCGCGCTCTTCACGGTGCTGATCGCGCTGCTCCTGGTCAGCCGCCTGCCGGTCTATTCGGGCAAGAAGATAAAGGTCCCCGGCGACACGGTGTTGCCGCTCATTCTGGGCGTCTCGCTCTACGTGCTGCTTTTGGTTACCTATCCGTGGCAGACGCTGTCCGTCTCGGTAATTGGCTATCTGCTGTCGTTACCGTTCAGCGCACGCGCCTATTCACGCCGCGCGCGCATCGAGGAGGCAAAAGAGACCGAGGCCTCGTTCTCTTCCGGAAAGTGAGGCCGGGCCGCCTGTCAGGCGGCTGCCTCGTTGCCGGTCTGCTCGTCGATGAGATGGCGCACCGCGCTGTAGTCGATCTTGCCGGAGCCGAGCAGCGGCATCCTTGCCACCTTGACGATTTCGTCGGGCAGCAGCGGACTGGTCTTGCCCAGCCGTTCGGAACGACGGATTTCCTCGCAATCGGCATCTTCCGAAGTGGTGACGAGCACGATGCGCTCTCCGCGCGCGACCGCCGCAACGGCAAGTGCTGCGTGACGTTCTTCGGGCCAAAGCTTTTGCGCCAGCGCCTCCACGGTTCCCAGCGAAACCGTGTCGCTGCCGATATGGGCAAAGCGTGAGGCGCGGTCGAGCACGGTGATGAAACCGTCGCGGTCGACCGAAACGATGTCGCCTGTGTCGAACCAGCCCTCGCCAAGCGGTTGTAGCGCGCCGGGAGCCTCGGCGCTCATATAGCCCAGCATCAGATTGGGACCCTGGATCAGCAGCCGGCCACCCTCTGCAATGCCCTCGACTGGCGCCAGCCGCATTTTCATGGCCGGCAGCAGGCGTCCGGCGCTGCCCTCCCGCCCATGGGTTGTCGTGTTCACCGATACCGCCGGCGAGGCTTCCGTCAGGCCATAGCCTTCCACGATCTCCATGCCGAAGCGCTCGCGCCACTCGCGCCGGGTCTCGGCGCGCACCGGTTCGGCCGCCACCAGCGCGAAACGCAGGCTGGAGAAGGCGCCGGGTTTCGCGTTTTGCGCATAGCCGGCAAGCACCGCATCCGTGCCGAGCAATATGGTCGGATGGATTTCTTCCGCGACTTCCGAAATGATGTGATAGTGCAGCGGCGAGGGGTAGAGGAACAGCCGCATGCCCGTGGCCAGCGGCAGCGCGATGCCGCCGGTGAGGCCGAAAGCGTGATAGGCCGGCAGAACGTTCAGGAGCTTGTCGTCAGGGCCGAACGAGATACGTGCAGCGATCTGCATGGCATTGGCCATGATATTGCCGGCTGACAGCACGACGGTCTTCGGCTTTCCCTCCGAGCCGGGGGTGAACATGATGGCGGCGGGCTTTTCCGCATCCTGGGCGTGAACCGGCCACCACCAGAAGCTTGCCGCCGCGATACGGTCTGCAAGCGACATGCGTGCCTGCAGGTCCTCGATCCAGACGAAACGCGTACCGCCCTTTTCGGCGGCGTCCACCACGTCGCCCAGATTGGCTTTCTCGGCGAAGGCGCGCGAGGAGATCACCGTGCGCACGAGGGCGGTGCGCACCGCTTCCGTGACGGCGTCGGGCGAGGCGCTATAGTCCAGCATGGCCGCCACGCGGCCGCTGGAGGAAAGCCCCAGCAGCGTCAGCACCAGGTCGCTGCTGTTTGGCAGCATGATCCCGACGGCTTCGCCAGGCGCGGTGATCGCGGCCAGCTTGAGCCCGACAAGGCGCGTGCGGATGAGCAGGCGGCGATAGTCGAGCGCTTCGCCGCCGGCATCCTCCACGGCAATGCGCCGCGCGCCATTGGTGAAGGCTGCCTGCAGCGTTGCCAGGAACAGGGTCCGGGTCGGGCCGGTGGCTTCGAGGCGCGTCTCGGCGAGGCGGTCGAACAGCGCATTGGAAGCACGGGCCGGTTGCGTGACATTGTGCGCCATCAGTTCCGAAATGGTGAGGGGCTCGAGCGCGCTGACAGTGAGTTTCGGGAACAATCTGCGCCGGGCTTTCCGGCGCGGCGTCAGCGAAAAAGGCAGATGGCGCGCGCCGGCAACGAACACGGGCACGACCTTGGCGTCGGCACGGAGTGCGATGCGGGCCACGGCGCGATAGAGCCGGAAAGCCTTGGTGCCGGGCTCCACATCGTCCGGCAGGTAGACTGCGAGCCGGCCCTTGCCCTTCAGCACCCGAACCAACCGCCGGCTGACGAAAACATGCTCGGCGTTGAACGCGATGGTGCGGGCCAGTTCCCGCCACGGCTCCAGCCAGTGCGAGCGGGCCGATGCCTCGTCGAGTATGTGCAGCGTATCGTCCGGCAACAGCGACAGCATGAGCGCGGGGTCGAGCCGTGCCTGGTGGCAAATGACATAAACCACCGGCGCTTCCGCCTTGCGCACCTTGCGCATGCGGGCGTCGTCGATGCGGTAAAGAAGCTTGAGCGGCAGATAGAGAAGCGCCTGATGCAGCGTCAGGCCCAGCCGCACCACAAGCCACAGCGCGCCGCCCACATAAGCGGCGAGTATGCAAAGAGCTATGGTTCCGGTCAGGATCATGCCACTCTCCCTGCACCTGTCTGGCCGACGGTTCTTGCCGACCGTTCGGGGCGAAGGTTAGACCATGCTGCGCCCACGTCAATGAATTCGTGATTGAGTGCACGGGAGGCGAGCGTCAGCAAAGAAAAAGCCGGCTCGCAAGCCGGCTGGAGTAGGGGGACGGGCAGGGGTTGGGCATGGGGACGAGCCCGTCCAGCGCCACCAACGCATGGGTCCGGCATTGGTTCCGGGAGATCCGGATTTTTTTAGGTTCCGGCCGAGCGCAGTGCGCGCGCCTGCATCCAGTCGCGGCCGGCATGGGCAAATACCGCCATGAGCACCACCGCTCCGCCGATAAGGCTTGCCGCGGGTGGCAGTTCGGTCAGGAAGAGCCATCCGAACAGCACTGCAAAGGGCACCTCGGCCGAGCCGA
>Ga0182738_1002093_pt1 | contig 24086 bp, 21 predicted proteins | sample eDN5th30CBELigMG_FD_128876 | JGI IMG/M metagenome (GOLD analysis project Ga0182738, IMG submission 128876) | Enriched Miracle-Growth compost microbial communities from Emeryville, California, USA - eDNA 5th pass 30_C BE-Lig MG (version 2)... ...
AATCCCCGAACCGGCATCATCATGGGCTCGGGCGGTCCTTCGACGCGCACCATCGTGGAAGCTGCCGAAACCACGCTGAAGAACGGCAGCCCGAAGCGAATCGGCCCGTTCGCCGTGCCGAAGGCCATGTCGTCGACGGCGTCGGCCACGCTCGCCACCTGGTTCAAGATTCACGGCGTCAACTATTCGATCTCGTCGGCCTGCTCGACCTCGGCGCATTGCATCGGCAATGCCGCAGAGATGATCCAGTGGGGCAAGCAGGACGTGATGTTCGCCGGCGGCCACGAAGACCTCGACTGGACCATGTCGAACCTGTTCGACGCCATGGGCGCGATGTCGTCCAAGTTCAACGACCGGGCATCCGTGGCCTCGCGCGCCTACGACGTGAACCGCGACGGCTTCGTCATCGCCGGCGGCGCCGGCGTGCTGGTGCTGGAGGAACTCGAGCGCGCCAAGGCGCGCGGCGCCAAGATATATGCCGAGATCGTCGGCTACGGCGCGACCTCGGACGGCTACGACATGGTTGCCCCCTCTGGCGAAGGCGCGATCCGCTGCATGCGGCAGGCTCTTTCCACGGTGAAAGGGCCGGTCGACTACATCAACACGCACGGCACCTCGACGCCGGTCGGCGATTCCAAGGAAATGGGCGCCATCCGCGAGGTGTTCGGCGACAAGATGCCCTACATCACCTCGACCAAGTCGCTCACCGGCCACTCGCTGGGCGCGGCGGGCGTGCAGGAATCGATCTATTCGCTTCTGATGATGCAGGGCGGCTTCATCGGCGAGAGCGCCCACATCGAGAATCTCGACCCGGAATTCGAGGGCATGCCGATCGTGCGCAAGCGCATCGACAATGCCAAGATCGACACGGCGCTGTCGAACTCCTTCGGCTTCGGCGGCACCAACGCCACCCTGGTCTTCCAGCGCTACAACGGCTGAGGAAATCCTGCCATGGAAGGTCTGATGAAAGGCAAACGCGGCCTCGTCATGGGCGTCGCCAACGACCATTCGATTGCCTGGGGCATCGCCAAGAAACTCTCCGAGCACGGCGCGGAACTCGCCTTCACCTATCAGGGCGAGGCCTTCGGCCGCCGCGTCAAGCCGCTGGCCGAGCAGGCAGGCGCGAAACTGGTCGTGCCGTGCGACGTCGAGGACAGCGCTTCGGTCGCCGCCACCTTTGACACGCTGAAACAGGAATGGGGCGGGCTGGACTTCGTCGTCCACGCCATCGGCTTTTCCGACAAGAACGAGCTGAAGGGTCTCTACGCCGACACCAGCCGCGAGAATTTCGTCCGCACCATGGTGATCTCCTGCTATTCCTTCACCGAGATCGCCCGCCATGCGGCAGGGCTGATGACGGACGGCGGTGCCATGGTGACGCTGACTTATGCCGGCTCGGTGCGGGTCATGCCGAACTACAACGTCATGGGCGTCGCCAAGGCAGGGCTGGAAGCCAGCGTGCGCTACCTCGCCAACGACTACGGCCCGCGCGGCATCCGCGTCAACGGCATCTCGGCCGGACCGGTGCGCACGCTGGCGGGTGCAGGCATCTCCGATGCGCGCTATATGTATTCCTACCAGCAGCGCAACTCGCCGCTGCGCCGCACCGTCAACATCGACGAGATCGGCGGGTCAGCGCTCTACCTGCTGTCAGACCTGTCGTCGGGCGTAACCGGCGAGATTCACTACGTCGATTCAGGCTATCACATCGTGTCGATGCCGACGCTCGACGAGCTGAAGCATACCGACAGCGGACACGAATAACCGCCGACTATACCGTCAGCGGCGCGCCGAAAGCACCTTGAAGGCGGCATCACGAGCGATTTCCGTATGGCTGGAAAACGCTTCCGCCAGCACGGGTTCGTAGGGCAATTGCCGGTTCGCCACCATGAGCAGCCTGCCGCCCGGCTTCAAGGCCCTGGCTGCCGCGCGGATCATGCCGGCGCCGATGTCCGGTTCGGCTGCGCGTCCCTTATGGAACGGCGGGTTCATCACGACCGCGTCGTAGCGACGCTCCACGGGCTCGGCCAAAAGATCGTGCCAGAAGAACGCCGTTTTTGGCGCAATCCCTTGCAGATTGACTTTTGCCGCCTCAAGCGCCTCGAAATCGGCCTCGTAGAGGTCGAGCGCCGTTACCGTCGGGCACTGCCGCGCGATTTCGGCGGCCAGATAGCCCCAGCCGGCGCAGAAATCGCCGACCGTTCCGGCAAGATCGCCGGGCAGGTTCTGCACCAACAGGCGCGAACCGGCATCGATCCGATCGTGCGAGAACATGCCGGGCGCCGCGAGGAAACGGTTTTCCACCCGGACGGCCGGATTGGCGGCGCGCAGGGTCGAGGCCACGCCATCTTCGGCAGGCCGCCGGAACCAGAAGGCGAGGCCGTGATACTTCGGCAGCGATCCTTCGATTTCGACGAGTTGGCCCAGCCGCTTGCGCAGGCTGGCGATGCCGTCGTCCTTGGCGCCGGCGACGACGACCAGCCCGTCGGCCCTCGTCCGCTCGATCGCCTCGGCGACGTTCAGTTCGTTCCAGCCGCGATGGCGACCGGCGAGGACCAGCACAAGGTCGTAGCCTTCGCCTTCGGGGCGCGGCGCCACCGACGCCAGCCCCATGCGCTCCAGCGCGCGGAAATCCGGCCGGAAACCCTGCACGGCATGGATCGCAGCGGCCCAGCCGTCGGCCAAGCGAAAACCCGGCTCGGCGCCGAGGAACAGGGCACGCGCATTCCCGTCCGGCAGGTCCAGGTCGCCGGCCGCAAAGGGATGGAAGAGCGTTTTCAAGGCCTCGCTTGAGAGCATGCGCCGCGCTCAGAGCGATTTCGAGCGGTATTCGAAGACGAGGCGATCCGGCTTGGTTCCGATCTCACGGCAATTGCGGTCGCGGACCGGTTTGGCCCCATGCAATTCGACGCGGGTGAAATCGGCCGAAACCTGGCCGCTCACCTTGTAGGCGACCGGCGCGCATCGCTTCGAGAACAGGTAGGCCATTCCTGAATAGGTACGCCCTGAAATCCTGCCTTTGAACAGCAGACTGCCGCGGGAAACGCCGGCCTTGGCCATGAGTTCGCGCGGACGTTCGTAATAGAAGACACGGGAATCGCCGCTTGCTGAAAGCGCGACGAGCGAATTGTTGTGGTTCCAATAGCTTGAGATCGCATAGGCCGTGTCGGAAGGTTCTTCCTCCGGTGCTGCCCGCAAGGCGACATCCTGTCCGTCCGATGTGCTGACGGCCATCGCAGGCTCGGCAAGGCCGGACGGCGCCGCATCCGCCATGGAGTCCAGCCGCTTCCGGATCGCAGCCGCGCAAAAGCCTTGCGGATAACGATCCAGATAAGCCTCCATCATCAAGGTATTGTCACCGTCCCTGCCCAGCTTCTCGCAAAGCTGGACGTCTTCGCCAAGCGTCGTCACTTGAGGAACGTCCAGCACGTGCGCCTGCCGATCCTCGCCGACTTTGTCGCCGTTCGGGTCCGGCCCGCCGAGGTAGACATCGTTGAGGAACATGTCGTCCCACCAGGGAAACTGGCGTTTCTGAGTGGCGGCATAGACGGCGGCGCGGACGCGGCGCAGCATGGACTGAACCTCGATGCCGGGCTCGGCAAGATTGGCGATCAGGCCTTCCGTGAAGGGCGAATTGCGCCCGTTTCCGTCATAGGCGACCCGCCCCGGTTCGGTCGCGAAGGCAATCAGGGTGTCGATGTTGGTCGCATAATATTCCTTGAGACCCAGGCTGCGGGCGCCACGCATCCCGCGCGAGGCCAAGGGGTTGTTGCGACAGGCATCGACCAGCACGATCTTCACCTTGGCCCCGGCGCGCACCATGGTGTCGACCACCTGGTCGAGCCGTACGCCCATGTTCACCAGGTCGCTGTCGCTGCGGATATCGGCCTTCACCGGCAACATGTAATTGGCGCTGTCGAGTTCTATGCCGTGGCCGGCATAGAAGAACAAGGCGACGTCGGCATCCGCGGCCGCACGCCCGAACATGGCCATGGCCTGGGTCATCTGCCCCTGATCGGCGTCGAGCAGCCGGATCACCTCGAAGCTCAGCCTGTCCTGGAGCAGGCCTGCAATGCCATTCGCGTCGTTTACCGGGTTGGGAAGAGCGGCCAGCCCCTCGTAGTTGGCATTGCCAATCACCAGCGCGACGCGTTTCTCCGCCATGGCCGACGGTGCCAGCGCCGCCATCAAGATGGATACGAAAACGACAATGACAACGCGCAACATGAGCCACCCCTGACCGAACAGGAATGGTAGTACGGGATCGCCGATCCACCAAGCAAAACGGGCGGGGCCTGCGCCACGCCCGTTCCATTTTCACAGTTCGTTGGAAGAGTTACGCCGCGTCTTCGGCGTCCGCCTTCTTTTCCCTGACGATCTCCTTGCCGGTCGCCTGGTCGACGACCTTCATGGAGAGCCGCACCTTGCCGCGCTCGTCGAAGCCCATCAGCTTGACCCAGACCTTGTCGCCTTCCTTGACCACGTCGGTGGTCTTGGCGACGCGCTCGTTGGAGAGCTGCGAGATGTGGACCAGACCGTCCTTCGGGCCGAAGAAGTTGACAAAGGCGCCGAAATCGGCGGTCTTGACGACCGTGCCCTCGTAGATCTCGCCGACTTCCGGCTCGGCCACGATGGTGTGGATCCACTTCTTGGCCGCCTCGATCTCCTTGGCGTTCGACGAAGCGATCTTGACCGTGCCGTCGTCCTCGATGTTGATCTTGGCGCCGGTCTTTTCCACGATCTCGCGGATGACCTTGCCGCCGGAGCCGATGACGTCGCGGATCTTGTCGGTCGGAATGTGCATGACTTCGATGCGCGGCGCGAACTCGCCGAGCTGGCCGCGGCTCTCCGACAGCGCCTTGGCCATTTCGCCCAGGATATGCAGGCGGCCGTCCTTGGCCTGGCCGAGCGCGACCTTCATGATCTCCTCGGTGATACCGTCGATCTTGATGTCCATCTGCAGCGAGGTGATGCCGCCGGCGGTGCCGGCCACCTTGAAGTCCATGTCGCCGAGGTGGTCCTCGTCACCCAGGATGTCGGAGAGCACGGCGAAGCGCTCACCTTCCTTGATGAGGCCCATGGCGATGCCGGCGACGGGCTTTGCAAGCGGCACGCCGGCATCCATCAGCGCCAGCGAGGTGCCGCAGACGGTGGCCATCGAGGACGAGCCGTTGGACTCGGTGATCTCGGAGACGACGCGCAGCGTGTAGGGGAACTGCTCGGCGACGGGCAGCATCGGATGGACGGCGCGCCAGGCGAGCTTGCCGTGGCCGATCTCGCGGCGACCCGGCGAACCCATGCGGCCGGTCTCGCCAACCGAGTAGGGCGGGAAGTTGTAGTGCAGCAGGAAGGTTTCCTTGCGCGTGCCGGTCAGCTCGTCGATGTACTGCTCGTCCTCGCCGGTGCCGAGCGTGGCAACGACCAGCGCCTGCGTCTCGCCGCGGGTGAACAGCGCCGAACCGTGGGTGCGCGGCAGCACGCCGACTTCGGCGACGATCGGGCGGACCGTCTTCAGGTCGCGGCCGTCGATGCGCGAGGAGGTGTCGAGGATGTTCCAGCGCACCACCTTGGCCTGGAGCTCCTTGAACACGGTGCCGATCTGCTCGGACGTGTACTTCGCCTCTTCGCCCTCGGCAGGCGCGAAGGCCGTCTTCACCTTCGCCTTGACGGCGTCGACGGCGGCATAGCGGTGCTGCTTGTCAGTGATCTTGTAGGCGTCGCGCAGCTCGTCGCCGACGACCTTGAGCATTTCGCCCTCGAGCTCGGAATAATCCGGCGAGGTGAAGTCGCGCGGTTCCTTGGCGGCGACTTCGGCCAGCTTGATGATCGCCTCGATCACCGGCTGGAAGCCCTTGTGGCCGAACGTGACGGCGCCGAGCATCACGTCCTCGGACAGCTCCTTCGCCTCGGACTCGACCATCATGACCGCGTCGGACGTGCCGGCGACGACGAGGTCGAGCTTCGATTCCGGCATCTCGTCGAGATGCGGGTTGAGCACGTATTCGCCGTTGATGTAGCCGACGCGGGCGCCGCCGATCGGGCCCATGAAGGGCACGCCGGAGAGCGTCAGCGCAGCCGAGGCCGCGACCATGGCGACGATGTCGGGGTTGTTCTCCAGGTCATGCTGGACGACGGTGACGATGACCTGCGTGTCGTTCTTGTAGCCGTCGGCGAAGAGCGGGCGGATCGGCCGGTCGATCAGGCGCGACACCAGCGTCTCGTTCTCGGACGGACGGCCCTCGCGCTTGAAGTAGCCGCCGGGGATCTTGCCGGCCGCGAAGGTCTTTTCCTGGTAGTTGACGGTCAGCGGAAAGAAGTCGAAGCCCGGCTTCGGCTCCTTGGCCGAAACGACGGTGGCGAGAACGACGGTCTCGCCGTAGGTCGCCAGCACCGCGCCGTCAGCCTGGCGCGCGATCTTGCCGGTTTCGAGGATGAGCGGACGGCCGCCCCATTCGATTTCCACCTTGTGGTGATTGAACATATCTTGTCCTTCGTGTGCGAAAGGGGCCGCGACACCTTTGTGCGCGACTGCCCCCTTCCCTGGCTTCGTTCAGGGCAGCCACGGGCAAGACAACGGGAAGCTCGATCAATGCCGCCGGTGGTCGGCGCGAGCGTCCTGCAATCCTGCCCCATGACCGTCCATGGGCGGCTTCAGGCTGCCCTCTGCAGCGAAAAGCCGTTCGGACCGACGCTCTGTGCGCGGCCCGGATGCGCGACCGGCGGACCCTCGTTGAGAGAGCCCGCCGGCCGAATGGTCAGCGACGCAGTTCGAGCTTCTCGATCAGCGTCTGGTAACGCGCCTCATCCTTGCGCTTGAGGTAGTCAAGCAGGCTGCGGCGCTGGGAAACGAGAGCGAGCAGGCCACGACGGGAATGGTTGTCTTTCTTGTGGCCCTTGAAGTGCTCGGTCAGATTCTTGATGCGTTCCGAAAGGATGGCGACCTGCACCTCCGGCGAACCGGTGTCGCCCTTGACGGTGGCGAACTGAGCCATCAATTCCTTCTTGCGTTCGGCAGTAACCGACATCGTGCTTTTCCTTGTCTGTTGGAGGAAACGGGACGCCTTGAGCCGGGATGTCGTCCAGCAGAGGCCAGTACAAACGGCTCGGACCGGCTTCCTGCCGGCCAAGCTGGCGCGCATATAGGCGATTTTGCCGCGTCTGGCTAGTCCCGTCCCAAGAAAGGCTGGTCCGGCGTTTTTGCAACCCCTGCTCTGGCCATGTCAGTCTGGCTGACCTAAAAGTGGAATGGCCAAACCCGGCCGGGAGGACAAATGCAGGCTGAGACTGGCCAGACCCCGCAGGACGCCGTCCATCTGGACGGGGTGGCAATTTCATTCGATCTCGCGCAGGGCCGCCGTTTCGACGCCGTCGCGCCGACCGACCTCGTCGTCGGTGCCCACCAGTTCGTCGCCATCGTCGGTCCCACCGGATGCGGCAAGTCCACCCTGCTCAACGCGACGGCCGGGCTGCTGAAGCCGGCGCAAGGCGCGGTCAGGATCTTCGGCCAGCCGCTCACCGGCATGAACAAGTCGGCCGGCTACCTCTTCCAGCAGGATGCGCTGATGCCGTGGAAGACGGTCATCGAGAACGTCGCCATCGGGCTGGAGATCGCAGGCGTCGCCCGTGCCGAGGCCCGGCGCGAGGCGCAAGGCTGGCTGGAGCGCGTCGGCCTCGGCGCCTTCGCCGACCGCTATCCGCAGATGCTCTCCGGCGGCCAGCGCAAGCGCGTCGGCCTGGCGCAGGTGCTGATCCGCAATCCGAAGCTGCTCCTGATGGACGAGCCCTTCGGCCCGCTGGACGCCCAGACCAGGTTGATCATGGGCGACCTGCTGCTCAACCTGTGGTCGGAGGACCGCAAGGCGGTGCTATTCGTCACCCATGACCTCGACGAGGCCATCGCGCTGTCCGATCGTGTGATCATCATGTCGGCCGGGCCGCGCTCGCGCATCATCGGCGACTATGCGATCCCGCTGGCGCGACCGCGCGAGATCGGCGAAATCCGCCACGATCCGCTGTTCAACGACCTCCACCGTACCATCTGGAACGCGCTGCGGGACGAGGTGATCACAGCCTATCGCCAGACCGGCGCCGTGTCCGATACCAAGGCATCGGTCGCCTCATGATGAACCGTGCCGCCCTGATCTCCCTGCAAATCCTTGTGGCCGTCGTCATCGTCGCCCTGTGGCACCTCGCCTCGACGACGACGCTGTTCGGCAATCCCAAGACCGTCGCCTTCTTTTTCGGCGACCCGGTGAGCGTCATGCGCCGCATCGGTGAGTGGGTGTTCGAAGGCTCGATCTGGTATCACCTGTGGATCACGCTGTCGGAATCGATCCTCGCCTTTCTCCTCGGCGCGGCTGGCGGCGTATTGTTCGGCTTCTGGTTCGCGCGCAAGCCGCTGCTCGCCGCCGTCTTCGACCCCTACGTCAAGGCCGCCAACGCTCTGCCGCGCGTCGTGCTGGCGCCGATCTTCGCGCTGTGGTTCGGCCTCGGCATCTGGTCGAAGGTGGCGCTCGGCATCACGCTGGTCTTCTTCATCGTCTTCTTCAACGTCTACCAGGGCGTCAAGGAAGTCAGCCCGACGGTGCTTTCCAACGCACGCATGCTGGGCATGAACGAACGTCAGTTGCTCCGGCACGTCTATCTGCCCTCGGCGCTGTCATGGATGTTCTCCAGCCTGCATACCTCCGTCGGCTTCGCCGTGGTCGGCGCGGTGGTCGGCGAATATCTCGGCTCGGCCGCCGGCCTCGGCTATCTCATCCAGCAGGCGGAAGGCGTCTTCGACGTCACCGGCGTGTTCGCCGGCATGTTCGTGCTGATGGCCTTCGTTCTCTTGGTCGACTGGCTGGTCGGGCTGGTCGAGAAGCGGCTTCTGGCGTGGCGCGGCCGCTGAGCCTACCCGAAACATGAAGGAGGAAAGACCATGAAACGCAGAGATTTCCTGATCGGAACCGCGGGCGTCGGGCTTACCGCGCCATTCCTCGGCATGCTGCCGGCGGCGGCTGAGGGCGCCGCACCGGAAAAGCCGGATCTCACCCTCGGCGTCGGCGGCAAGCCGCTGCTCTACTACCTTCCGCTGACGATCGCCGAGCGCAAGGGCTTCTTCAAGGAGGAAGGGCTGAACGTCACGATCAACGATTTCGCCGGCGGCTCGAAGTCGCTGCAGGCGCTGATCGGCGGTTCGGTCGACGTCGTCACCGGCGCTTACGAGCACACCATCCGCATGCAGGACAAGGGCCAGGACATCACCGCCGTCTGCGACCTCGGCCGCTTCCCCGGCATCGTGATTGCGGTGCGCAAGGAACTGGCCGGCGAGATCAAGTCGGTGGCCGACCTCAAGGGCAGGAAGATGGGCGTCACCGCGCCGGGCTCCTCGACCGCGCTGATGCTGCAATATGCACTGCAGAAGAACGGCCTGAAGGGCGACGACGTCGCCATGATCGGCATCGGCGGCGGCGCCAGCGCGGTCGCGGCAATCAAGAAGGGCGAGATCGACGGCCTGTCGCATCTCGATCCGGTGATCGCGCAGTTGCAGTTCGAGGGCGATATTGCCGTGCTGCTCGACACACGCACGGAAGCGGGCACGCGCGCCCTGTTCGGCGGGCCGAACCCGGCGGCAACGGTCTATGTCCAGCGCGCCTTCGCCGAGGCCAATCCCGTCACCATGCAGCGCACGGTCAACGCCTTCATGAAGGCGCTGAAGTGGATCGGCGAGGCCAAGCCCGAAGACGTGGCCGCGGCTGTGCCGGAGGAATACCTGCTCGGCAACAAGGACCTCTACATGCAGGCCTTCCAGAACTCCAAGGAGATGTATTCGCCGGACGGCATGGTGACCAAGGAAGGCTACGATTCGATGATGGGAGTGCTGAAGAAGCTCGACCCGGAACTCGCCAACGCCGACGTGCCCTACGAAAAGACGTTCGATCCGAAATTCGTGCAGGCGGCGAAAATCTGAAGCGTCTTACACACGATGATGACTTTCTACGGGGCCGCATCGGCCCCGTTTTCATAGCCACTTCTTGCGCTTGAAGTAGATATACATCGCGACCGCCACGGTGACCATGAAGCCCAGCGCGGCCGGATAGCCGTAATAGGCACGCAGTTCCGGCATGTTCCAGGGCGAGGTGTCGGGATCGAAGTTCATGCCCCAGACACCGACGAGGAAGGTCAGCGGAATGAAGATGGCCGAGACGATGGTGAGCAGCGAGATCACGTCGTTGGTACGCGCCTGGGAAAGCGACAGGTGCATCTCGATCAGTCCCGACAGCGTGTCGCGCTCGGTCTCGACCATCTGGATCAGGCGGATCGAGTGGTCGAGCGTATCGTTGAAGAAAACCTTGGTATCCGCATGGATATAGGCGGCGTCGTTGCGAAGCAGGGCGTTCAGTGCGTCCCTGAGCGGCCATAGCACGCTTTTCAGCACGTTGATCGATCTTCGCATCCGCTGGAGTTGCTGCATATGCTCCTTCTGCGGCGCGCGCAGCATTTCATCCTCGATCTTCTCCGCCCCCTCGCCGCAGGATTCGATCGGCAGAAAATAGCTATCGACGATGGCGTCGATCAGGGCATAGGCGAGATAGTCGGCACCTCGCGCGCGCAGACGGTTGGACACCGAACTTTCGATGCGCTTGCGCACCGGGTCGAACGGATCGCCCGCGCGCTCCTGAAAGGTGATGACGAACTTTTCGCCGAAGAAGACGGAGATCTGCTCGTAGCGCTGGGTGGCAGTGTCGTCGATCATGGAGAGCACGACGAAGGCGTTGTCGTCGTAGAAATCCACCTTCGGCCGCTGGCCGGTGTTGACCGCGTCCTCCATCGCGAGCGGATGCAGGCCGAAGGTCTGGCCGATCTCCTCGATCAAAGCGATGTCGGCGAGGCCAGTGCAATCCAGCCACAGGACCGGCCAGCGATCGAGGTTCTTCACCACGTCGCCGATGGTGGCGTTGCGGAGGGTTTTGGACTTGTCGGGCGCAATCAGCGTCAGGCTGAGGACTGTGGGCTCGGCTGACGGATCGGCGATGAGCGTGCCGGGCGAAGCGCCGACCGGCGCGCGGCGCGCCTTGCGCCTGGTGTGTCTGCCGTCCGCTTTCGCCATCTCGTCGCCGCCAACCTATCCGACAAACACCCGCTTGGGCTTGAACATGCCGTGCTCGATGGCGCCGATGGCGACGAGGCGGCCGCGCGCGGTGGCGCAGGCTTCCTCGGCCTCCAGCGGCGCGTCGCGGCCGCGCACGATGACGGCGTTGCCGAGCCTGAGCTTGGTCGCCGCGTCGTCGCCGACGGCGACTTGCGGCAGGCAATCGAGCGCCGCCACCGTGTCGATGAGAAAATCGTCTATCGCGGCGAAATCCATCGGCAGGTCGCCGCTCTCGGGCTGGCCGGCCTCGCCGAAGCGCGCCAGTTCCAGTTCCTTGACGGTGACGAAATCGTCCGGCGTGAAGGGATCGACCTCGGTACGGCGCAGTTCCGCGATGTGACCGTAGCAGCCGAGGTCGCGGCCCATGTCGCGCGCGAGCGAGCGCACATAGGTGCCCTTGCCGCACTCGATCTCGAAGACGGTACGGTCGGCGGAATGATCGACGATATCCAATCTACCGATTTCGACTTCCCGGGCGGGTATCTCCACCGTCTCGCCCTCGCGGGCGAGGTCGTAGGCGCGCTCGCCGGCGATCTTGATGGCCGAGAACTGCGGCGGCGTCTGCATGATGACGCCGGTGTATTTCGGCATGACGGCGCGTATGTCCGCCTCCGACGGGCGCTTGTCGGAGCTTTTCGTCACCGGCCCTTCGAGGTCGTCGGTGGAGCGCTCCTCGCCCCAGGCCACCGTGAAGCGATAGACCTTGGCGCCGTCCTGCACGTAGGGCACCGTCTTGGTCGCCTCGCCCAGCGCGATCGGCAGCATGCCGGACGCCAGCGGGTCGAGCGTGCCGGCATGGCCGGCCTTCTCGGCCTGGAACAGCCACTTGATCTTCGAGACGGCTTCGGTCGAGCCCATGCCGACCGGCTTGTCGAGAATCAGCCAGCCGGAAACGGGCCGGCCCTTCTTCTTACCGCGACGCGCCATCTAGTCCTCATTCTCGTCGTCATGCCGCAGGTCGCGCGCGACCTCGGGCGAATGCAGGAGATCGTTGATCTTCTGGAAATTGTCGTAGCTGGTGTCGAGCCGGAAGCGGAATTCGGGCATGTATTTCATCTGCCTGAGCGCCGGCGACATGCGGCCGCGGATGAAGCGCGCGTGCCGGTTCAGCGCCTCCACCACCGCGGCGTCGTCCTTGGCGCCGAGCGGCGCGACGAAGGCGGTGGCGATCTTCAAGTCCGGCGACATGCGCACTTCCGAGACCGAGATCACCGTCGTCTCGATCAGGTCGTCGCGCACCTCGCCGCGCTGGAGCAGGTCGGAAAGCGCATGGCGCACCTGCTCGCCGACGCGCAACATGCGCTGGGAGGGACCGGAAGTGTTGGAACGGGGCATTGTCGTTGGTCCTGAAAGTCAAACGGCGCGGGATGGGACCGCGCCGTTGCCTGAAACGGAAGGCGGCCACCGCCTTCCTCGTCCGGTCATAGCGTGCGCGTCACCATCTCGACGCGGAAGCACTCGATGATGTCGCCGACCTGGATGTTCTCGTAGTTCTGGAACGCCATGCCGCATTCCTGCCCGACGGGAACTTCCGGCACTTCGTCCTTGAAGCGCTTGAGCGTCTTCAGCGTGCCTTCGTGGATGACGACGTTGTCGCGGATCAGGCGCACGCCCGCGCCACGCTCGACCTTGCCTTCGGTGACGCGGCAGCCCGCGACCTTGCCGACCTTGGTGATGTTGAACACCTCCAGGATCTCGGCGTTGCCGATGAAGGTCTCGCGGCGTTCCGGCGACAGCATCCCAGACATCGCCGCCTTCACGTCATCCACGAGGTTGTAGATGATGTTGTAGTAGCGGATCTCGATGTTGGCCTGTTCGGCCGCCTGCCTCGCCTGCGCGTTGGCGCGCACGTTGAAGCCGATGATGGCGGCTCCCGACGTTTCGGCCAGCGTCACGTCGCTCTCGGTGATGGCGCCGGCGCCCGAATGGACGATGCGCGCGCGCACCTCGTCGTTGCCGAGCTTTTCGAGCGCCGCGTCGATCGCCTCGATGGAGCCCTGCACGTCGCCCTTGACGATGAGCGGGAACTCCTTGGTGCCGGCCTGCTGGAGCTGCGACATCATCTGCTCGAGCGAGCCGCGCTGGCCGGCATGCTTGGCCACCGCCTTGTCGCGGGCAAGCCGCTGGCGGTATTCGGTGATCTCGCGGGCGCGGGCCTCGTTGTTGACGATGGCGAAGCGGTCGCCCGCCTGCGGCGTACCCTGGAGACCGAGCACCTCGACGGGCATTGCCGGCGGCGCTTCCTTGACCTGCTCGCCACGGTCGTTGACCAGCGCGCGCACGCGGCCCCACTCGTTGCCGGCGACGAGGATCTCGCCCGGCAGCAGCGTGCCGGTCTGCACCAGCACGGTGGCGACCGGGCCGCGGCCCTTGTCCAGCCGCGCCTCGATGACGACGCCTTCGGCGGTGCGGTCGGGATTGGCCTTGAGGTCGAGGATTTCGGCCTGCAGCAGGATGGCTTCGAGCAGTTTGTCGATGCCAGCGCCCGTCTTGGCCGAGACCTCGACGTCCAGCGTCTCGCCGCCCATCTCTTCCACCACGATCTCGTGCTGGAGAAGCTGGGTGCGTACCTTCTGGGGGTTGGCCTCGTGCTTGTCGACCTTGTTGATGGCGACGATGATCGGCACGCCGGCGGCGCGGGCGTGGTTGATGGATTCCACCGTCTGCGGCATCACGCTGTCATCGGCCGCCACCACCAGAACGGCGATGTCGGTGGACTGCGCGCCGCGCGCCCGCATCGCCGTGAACGCGGCGTGGCCGGGCGTGTCGATGAAGGTGATCTGCTGGCCGTTCTTCTCGACCTGATAGGCGCCGATGTGCTGGGTGATGCCGCCCGCCTCGCCCGACTGGACGCGGGCGTTGCGGATGGCGTCGAGCAGCGAGGTCTTGCCGTGGTCGACGTGGCCCATGATGGTGACCACCGGCGGCCGCGAAACCAGATCCTCCTCGCGGTCGGGAATGTTGAACAGCCCTTCCTCGATGTCGGACTCGGCGACGCGCTTGACAGTGTGGCCGAATTCGGAAGCGACCAGTTCGGCCGTGTCGGCGTCGATGACGTCGCCCGGCTTCATGATCTGGCCCTGCTTCATGAAGAACTTCACCACGTCGACGGCGCGTTCGGACATGCGCTGCGCCAGTTCCTGGATGGTGATCGTCTCGGGAATGGTCACTTCGCGCATCACCTTTTCGCGCGGCTCATTCTGCATGGCGCGCTTGAACTTCTCCTGGCGACGGCGCATGGCCGCCAGCGAACGGGCGCGGGCGTCGCCATCCTCGGAAGACAGGGCGCTGTTCAGCGTCAGCTTGCCCTGGCGACGGTCGGCCTCGCCCTTGGTGCGGGCCGGCCTTGCCACTTCCGGCGCGACGGGACGGCGCACGGAGGCGACCGGGCCACGGCCGCGCGGCCGTGCTTCCTCATCGTCGCCACCGGCGGCCTCGGCCGTCTGCGGCGCACGGCGACGCGCTTCTTCCTCGGCGCGGCGGCGCGATTCCGCCTCGGCCTTCAGGCGCGCTTCCTCTTCCGCCTGGCGGCGCGCCGATTCCTCGCGCTCGCGCTTGCGGCGCTCTTCTTCCTCGGCACGGCGCTTGGCATCCTCGGCGGCACGGGCGCGATCCTCCGCCTCACGCGCCTGCGAACCCTCGAGAGCGCGGCGGCGGGCTTCCATCTCGCCACGCGACAGCTCGTTGAGGACCATCCGCTCCTGTGGCGGCGGCGCGGGAGGCGGCGCAGGCGTGCGCGGCTCGGTCGCTGCCGGCGCAGCTGTCGCGGCCGGCGTCGGCCGCGGTGTGAAGACAGCCACCGGCTCCGACTTCTCGCCGGGCTTTATGAACTTGCGCTTGGTCTCGACGACGACCGACTTGGTGCGGCCGTGCGAGAAATTCTGCCGCACGGTGCTCTGTTCGACACCCGGTCGCTTCAAGGTCAAGGTCTTCTTGGGGGTAACGCTCAAGGTCTTGTCGTCACCCGATTTCGTATCGCTCATTCCACATCCTCTGCGGCATCATCTTCGCCGGCAACCGCCGCAAGCATTGCCAAATCATCCAGGGAACCGCCCCGGTATCGGTCGAGCGCAACCATGCGCCTCAGGACCGCGCGACCCGCGTCCGACGCGAGAACGGCAGCATGTATCACATTTGCCCCCCCCAATGCCAAACCCAATTCCGCCTCGGCGAAAAGTTTGTAGGCAGGGATGGCAGGCCCGCCAAGATGGACGGTGGCGCGCCGGGCCTGGCTAATCTTGCGCACGCCGTCCTCTGAAGCCTCGGCCGCATGCAGCACGGCGATCGCCTTGCCGGAGCGGACGGCGCCATCGACCTTGGCCGCTCCCAGCGCCACCATGCCTGCCTTGCGGGCAAGGCCCAGCGACCCCAGCACCGCCTTCGCCAGCAAAGCGTCGACCATGGCGCCGAGATCGGGGGGCACGACGACCTGCCGCTTGAAGGCGCGGGCAAAATGGCCCTTGGCCGCCGCCTTGTCGACATATAGGCGCTCGGCGCTGACCCAGCAACCGCGGCCGGGCAAGGTTCGCTTCAGATCGGGGACGACGGCCGAATCCGGGCCGACGACGAACCGGATGAGGTCATCCGGCTCGGCGTGCTTCCTGGTGACGATGCAGGTGCGATCGTTCATCTCGTCCAAGGGCTGCCCCGATGCGTCTCATCTCACGCTTCGGCCGCTTCGGCGGCTTCAGCGTCGGCGGCCTCGGCCTGGGCTTCCTCCTCGGAAATCCAGCCGGCCTTGAGGCGCGCGACCAAAACCATCTGCTCTGCCTCGGCCCTGGAGACGCCATGGTCGGCGAGCACGCCCGGATAGACCTTGGTCTCGCCGTCCTTGCGCTCCTTCCAGCCGACGAGATCGTCGGCGGCGTAGCCGGCGAAGTCCTCGATGGTCTTCACGCCGTCCTCGCCGAGCGCCACCATCATGGCGGTGGTGACGCCGGGAATCTCGCGCAGCTCGTCCTTGACGCCGAGCTTCTTGCGGGCGGCGTCCTGCTCGGCCTCGATCTTCTCCAGATACTCGCGGGCGCGCGTCTGGATCTCGGTCGCGGTGTCCTCGTCGAAGCCGTCGATGGAGGAGATTTCATCCGGCTCGACATAGGCGACTTCCTCAACGGAGGTGAAGCCCTCGGAAGCCAGCACCTGGCCGACCATCTCGTCGACGTCGAGCGCTTCCATGAACAGGTTCGAACGTTCGGTGAATTCCTTCTGGCGGCGCTCGCTTTCTTCCTGCTCGGTCAGGATGTCGATGTCCCAGCCAGTGAGTTGGGAAGCCAGACGCACGTTCTGGCCGCGGCGGCCGATGGCGAGCGACAGCTGGTCGTCGGGCACGACGACCTCGATGCGCTCGGCATCCTCGTCGAGCACCACCTTGGCGACCTCGGCCGGCTGCAGCGCGTTGACGATGAAGGAGGCGGCGTTCGGCGACCACGGAATGATGTCGATCTTCTCGCCCTGCAACTCGCCGACGACGGCCTGCACGCGCGAACCGCGCATGCCGACGCAGGCGCCGACCGGATCGATCGATGAATCGCGGGAAATGACGGCGATCTTGGCGCGCGAGCCCGGATCGCGGGCCACCGACTTGATCTCGATGATGCCGTCGTAGATTTCCGGCACTTCCATGGTGAAGAGCTTGGCCATGAACTGCGGATGAGTGCGCGACAGGAAGATCTGCGGGCCGCGCTGCTCGCGGCGCACGTCGTAGACATAGGCGCGCACGCGGTCGCCATACTTGTAGTTCTCGCGCGGGATCAGCTCGTCGCGGCGGATGATCGCCTCGCCGCGGCCGAGGTCGACGATGACGTTGCCATATTCGACGCGCTTGACCGTGCCGTTGACGATCTCGCCGATGCGGTCCTTGTATTCGTCGTACTGGCGGTCGCGCTCGGCTTCGCGCACCTTCTGGACGATGACCTGCTTGGCAGACTGGGCGGCGATGCGGCCGAAATCCATCGGCGGGAGCTGCTCGGCGATGAAGTCGCCGATCTGCGCGTCGGGATTGCGCTCGCGCGCCGACGACAGCGCAATCTGGGTGGCGTAGTCCTCGACCGTCTCGACCACTTCCATGAGCCGCTGCAGCTTCATCTCGCCCGTGTTGGGGTTGATGTCGGCGCGGATGTTGGTTTCCTGGCCATAGCGCGAGCGCGCCGCCTTCTGGATCGCGTCGGCCATGGCGGCGATGACGATTCCCTTGTCGATCGACTTTTCCCGCGCGACGGCGTCGGCGATCTGCAAAAGTTCGAGCCTGTTGGCACTGACAGCCATTTCTTTCTCCCTGACAAGGCCGCCTTTCGCGGGCGGCCGCTCAATCAGCTTTCAATTTCGGTTTCGTCGGCTGCTTCGGCGCTTTCGTCCGTCTCGCCGCGATGCTTCTTCGCTTCCTTGCGGGCGCGGTTGTCCTTCGACAGCGCGTCGCGGATCAGGTCGTCGGTGAGGATCAGCCTCGCCTCGGCGATAGCGTCGTAGGGAACGGCGACGCGGGGCTCCTCGCCGTAAGCGGCTTCGCGTTCGATCACCACCGCATCCTCGCCGGCCTCGGCGATGCGCCCCTTGAAGCGCTTGCGCTCGGCAACCAGCGTCGCGGTCTCCATCTTCACCAGATGCCCGGCCCAGGTCGAGAAATCCGACTTGCGCACCAACGGACGGTCGATGCCGGGCGACGACACTTCGAGGTGATAAGCCTTCTCGATGGGATCGTCGACATCGAGCGCCGGCGACACCGCGCGGCTGACCTCTTCGCAATCCTCGACGGTCATGGTGCCGTCGTTGCGCTCGGCCATGATCTGGAGGGTCAGGCCGTTCTGGCCGGACAGGCGCACGCGCACAAGGCGGAAGCCCATGCCGCGCAGCACCGGCTCGACGATCATGGCGATGCGCGCATCGATGCCGCTCTCGCGGATGATGCGGTCGTCGCCGTCGGTCACGCTCTCTGCCATCGGTTCCAGTCGGTCGCCTTTCGGGCGGTCGGTAACAAAAAAGAGCGGGACCGGGTGGACCCACTCTTCGTCATACCGACCAAGAATTTGATGCCGATATAGACGATCCATGCCGGCGTTTCAAGCCCGAAAGGCCGGCGGACAAGCCGCGCGCCGGGCGCAAGACGGCCATGCGCCAAGCGCCCTACCGGCATGGCGAGGCTGCTTCTATTTATGCTGCAACGCAGCACAGATCGTGCGGCACTGGGTACGAAAGGAATTGTCATGAGCAAGCGCGGCACTTTTGCAACGATTGCGGACGCGATCAACGTCCTCGGCAGCGCCGTGGCGGCCGCCTATGCGGCCGAAGCCGGCCGGAGCCCGAAGGCGCGCGACCTCGCCAATCTCGGCATAGAGCCGAAGGCGTTCAGGGATATCCGCCGCTACTATTGAGCCTTACCGCTCGAACACCAGATTGGTGGGGGCGGCGCCGAGTTCGGTCAGCGCCGCATTGATGTCGGCGACCATCTTGTCAGGTCCGCAGACGTAGAAATGCTGGCCGAAGTCCCCGGCATGGTCACGCAGGAAGGCCCGGTCGACCGGACCGGCCAGATATTTCTTGCCGTCGCCGCGCGTCACCACGAACAAATGCTCGAGGCCGGGCATTTTCTCCCATAGATCGCGCAGGATGATGTCATCTTCCGTGCGGTTGGAGAAGATCAGCCGATGGCCCGCGACCGCCTTCCTGTCGGCAAGGTCGCGCAGGATGGCGATGAAGGGCGTGATACCGGCGCCGCCGGCGATGAAGGTGCCCTTGCCCTTGTATTCGATCGTGCCCCACGGATCGTCGATCAGCAGCGCATCGCCCGCCCCGAGCGTTGCCAGCCGATTGGTGACGCCGTCGTGGTCCGCATAGCTCTTGATGGTGAATTCCAGGTCCGGCCATTGGCTGAGGCCGGTGAAGGTGAAGGGCCGCTTTTCCTCGCGCCAGCCATCCTGATCGATCGAAACCTCGGTCGCCTGTCCGGGAACGAAGGCGTAGCCGTCCGGTCGTTCGAACCGGAACCGGCGCACATTGTGCGTGACGTTCTCAGCTTCGAGGATTTTGACCCGGTGCGCCATTGCACTTCTCCCTGCCCGTACCGTCTTGAACCTGCATCGTCTTGGATGCCGGCAAGCCTATCAGGTTCCCGCGCGGTTGCGCTATCGGTTCAACGGCGCAGGAAGGTCAGATAGGCGGGCCTGCGGCCCTCGCGGACGGCCTTGGCCTCGTAGCGCGTGCCCGGCCAGCCGGGATAGGGCTCGTGCCAGTCGCGCGAGGCGGTCGCCTGCCAGTCGAAGGCGCCGTGGGCGCGGCAGGCAAGCAGCGTCCAGTTGACGTAGCTGTCGATGTCGGAGGCGAAGCAGAAGCGGCCGCCCGGCTTCAGCACGCGGGCGAAGCGGTCGAGATTGGCCTTGCCGACGAAACGCCGTTTCCAGTGCCGCTTCTTCGGCCAGGGATCGGGATAGAGCAGGTCGATGCCGTCGAGCGAGGCCGGCGGCAGCCAGTCGAGCAGGCGCGTGGCGTCGTCGTCATAGACGCGCAGGTTCGCCAGCGGCGCTCGCTCCACCGCCGTCATCAGCTTGGCCATGCCGTTGACGAAGGGCTCGACGCCGATGAAGCCGGTGGAAGGCGCCGCCTTCGCCTCATGCAGCAGATGCTCGCCGCCGCCGAAGCCGATTTCCAGACACAGGGACGAAACCGGGGCCGCAAACAAGGCCGCCAGCGAGGCGGGTGCCTTCTGTTCAAGGTCGATGCCGTAGCGGGTCAGGCCGGCGGCAAGGGCCGCCGCCTGATGCGGGCGGATCGCCTTGCCATGGCGCCGGCCGAAAAAGGCCTCGCTGGAGCGGCTAGGCCGCCGCTCCTCGACCGGAAGTTCCGGAGCCGTCATGGCGGTCAGGCGGCCAGCGCCCGTTCCTTCGAGACCGCGTCCTTGAGCGCCTTGACGAGGTCGGTCTTCTCCCACGAGAAGGAGCCGTCGCGGCCGGGCTTGCGGCCGAAATGGCCATAGGCCGTGGTCTTGGCGTAGATCGGCTTGTTCAGGTCCAGATGCCGGCGGATGCCCGACGGCGACAGGTCCATCACCGCGCGCAGCGCCTTTTCCAGCACGGCCTCGTCCACGGCGCCGGTGCCGTGCAGGTCGACATAGACCGACAGCGGCTGGGCAACGCCGATGGCGTAGGAAAGCTGGATGGTGCAGCGCTCGGCAAGCTTGGCCGCCACAACGTTCTTGGCCAGATAGCGCGCCGCATAGGCCGCCGAGCGGTCCACCTTGGTGGTGTCCTTGCCGGAGAAAGCGCCGCCGCCATGCGGGGCCGCCCCGCCATAGGTGTCGACGATGATCTTGCGGCCGGTGAGGCCGGCGTCGCCGTCCGGCCCGCCGATGACGAACTTGCCGGTCGGGTTGATGTACCAGTTGCAGTCGGCGGCGATCTTCAAATCGCCGAGCGCCTCGCGGATGTAGGGCTCGACGACCTTGCGCACCTTCTTGGAATCCCAGGTCGCATCGAGATGCTGGGTCGACAGCACGATCTGCGTAACCTCGGCGGCCTCGCCGTTCTCGTAGCGCACCGTCACCTGGCTCTTGGCGTCGGGGCCGAGCCGGCCGGCGTCGCCCTGCCCTTCATGGCGGGCGGCGGCCAGGAGTTCGAGGATCTTGTGGCTGTAGTAGATCGGTGCCGGCATCAGGTCCGGCGTCTCGCGGCAGGCATAGCCGAACATGATGCCCTGGTCGCCCGCACCCTCCTCGCCCTGGCGATCGGCGGCGTTGTCGACGCCCTGACCGATATCAGGCGACTGGCCGTGCAACAGCACGTCGATCCGGGCCTTCTTCCAGTGGAAGCCGCTCTGCTCATAGCCGATGTCGCGGATGGCCTTGCGCGCCGCCGACTTGAACTTCGCCGGGTTGACGGCGGGGTGGCCCGCCGAGTCCATCACCACATTGCCCGCCTTGTCCTTCTTGAGCAGGCTGTGCGGCACGCGCACCTCGCCGGCGATCACCACGCGATTGGTGGTCGCCAACGTCTCGCAGGCGACGCGCACCTTCCACGGATCGGAAACGGCGACGTCGGCATAGCGTTTGGCGTCGTCGGGCTTGACCTTGCGCGTCTCGCGATAGACCAGATCGACGATCTCGTCGGAAATGCGGTCGCAGACCTTGTCGGGATGGCCCTCGGAAACCGATTCCGAGGTGAAGAGATAATTCTGCCGCGTCACGGGTGTCCCCACTGGAAAATGGCCGGCACAGTGCCGGCCTGGCGCCGATCCTGTTAGCGGGCCGCCGGACGGTCCGTCAAGACAGCCACGGGGATCAGTCTGCCAATCCAGAGGCCGTCCAGAGAACAAAAATCCGGAGCAGCGACGTGCCCCGGCGCATTACAGGCAACAGGCAAACGTCAGTCGGTTTCGTCGTCGGAGAGAGACTTCACCAGATCGACGATACGCCGGCGCACTTTCGCATCGGTGATGCGAAAGAACGCGCGGTTGAGTTGCAGCCCTTCCGGCGTCGAACAGAACTCGACCGCAAAGGAGGTGGGCGTGTCCTCGGCAAAGCCGGCGCCGGCCGCTTCCTGCCCCGGCGCATCCTCGAAGAAGAAGGAAACGGGTACGCCAAGGATGGAGGCGATCGCCTGCAACCGGCTGGCGCCGACCCTGTTGGTGCCCTTCTCGTATTTCTGGATTTGCTGGAAGGTGATGCCGAGGTTCTCGCCCAGCTTCTCCTGGCTCATCCCCAGCATGTTGCGGCGAAGCCTGATGCGGCTGCCGACATGAGTATCGACCGGATTTGGCTTTTTCTTATTTTCTTCTACCATTTGTTCCTCGCCGTTGTCCGGCTCCTTGTTCTTGCATGCCCGAACGGTGCCTGCCGCCACTCCAACCAGCGCGACCGGCCCCTCCGTGAAATCAGGCGTTCCACTATGAAGTTCTAATATATCACATGTCAATTCGCCGGTAGCCTTCGCCTTACGCTGAGAAGGCCTGCGGCTAGGGCGAACAGAATCATGACGACGAATCCGTTAATGCGGCGTTGCGCAGCCGAAAGCGTCTCCTGTCGGTAGATTGGCACTCGCACATCCATCGCCCCCCGCGCATTGATGGCCAGCGCATCGATCGTCCTGCCGCGTGGATCGACGACAGCCGAGATACCGTTGTTGGCCGCCCTGAGAAGCGGCAAACCATTTTCGACGGCGCGAAGCTGCGCCTGCCGAAAATGCTGGTACGGACCGGGCGTGTCCCCAAACCACGCATCGTTCGTAAGGTTCACAATAAGCTCACTTGACGCTACGTCAACCGAAACGAGATCGGGAAAGATCACTTCGTAGCAAATGAAGGGCAGCGCGCGGGCGCCGCCGGGCACGGTAATGGCATGGCGCTCGTTGCCGGCCGAGAAATTCATCGGCCCGGCCACCAGTTGCTCGACGCCCAGACGTTTCAGCAGGTCGGCGAAAGGTAAGTATTCACCGAATGGCACGAGGTGGACCTTGTCGACGGCATCGGCGATCTCGCCACGGTCATCGATGGCGACGACGGAGTTGTAGTAGCGGCTGTCGGCACCCTGCCCGGCGGCTTCCTCCTCGCGCACGGCGCCGGCGATCAGCATCTGACCGTCGGCCAGCATGTCGCCGATCGCCGTCAGTGCTTCGGGTCGCTCGGTGAACAGGAACGGCACCGAGGTTTCCGGCCACAGGATAAGCTGCGGCTTTTGATGGCCCGCCTCCGGCTCTTTCGATGACAGGGCCAGCATGGTCGCAAAAATGCGGTCGCGAACCGAGGCATCCCATTTTTCGGCGAGATCGACGGAGGGCTGGACGATGCGGACGTCCAGCGTCTTGACGTCGGCAGGCTGCGGAGCGGTAAGCCGCACGTAACCGAAGCCGACATGAGCCGTCACGAGCAGCACAGCCACAGCGAAGCCGAAACGCAGATGACGGCGTCCGGCCAGCAGCGCCGGAACGGCGAAAACAAAGACGGCGAGCGCGTTCATGCCGTTCATGCCAACGACGGCGTCGCTCTGCATGAGCAGCGGCACCGGCATCGCCGCATAGCCGATGGCGTTCCATGGGAAGCCGGTGAACAGGAAGCCGCGCAGCCACTCGGCAAGCGCGAAGCCGAAGGCGAGCGCGGCGATGCGGCCGATGTTGCTGCTCCAGATCGACCGCGCCACGGCCGTCGCCAGACCGTAGAAGAAGGCGAGAAGAAGGGGGATGCCAACCACGGCGAGCGGCAGCGCCCAGGCGAATTCGTCGGCCTCGACCAGAAGCGCACCGCCGATCCACCACAGGCCGGCGAGGAAGTAACCGAAGCCGAACCACCAGCCGACAGCGAAGGCCGGCCTCAACCGTCTCAGCAAGCCGCCCGAGCTTTCAAGCGTGGTTCCGTCGAGCAGCCAGACGAGGACGGGGAAGGCGATGAAACCGGCGGCGAAGAAATCGTACGGCGCCTGCGTCAGCACGGCCAGCGCGCCTGCGAGGAAGGCGACGAGCGCCCGCCGCCACCCCCACAGGAGGATGACGCGGCCGGCCACGCGCTCAAAAAACCGGCGGTCCGATGCGGCGACGCCATCCGAGGGACCGGCGCGCAGCCCGGATTGACCGGCGCTCATAAGAGGAAACCGATGCAAACAGGTGCGATCATGGCCCAGCCCGCCGAATCATGCGGTGAAGTTCTAGCAGGCCGGGCGGACGGCTCCAAACGAACGCGGCACGTCCCTGCCGATGTTTTCGCCCCGGTGGTTGCCGAACCCGAATATCGACCGGCCTTGAAGTTTCCCGCGGGCCGGCATTGCGTCAGCACACGCTGACCAACAGCCCTCAAGCCGGCCCGGCCGTCACGCCTGCTCGGCACGGGCGACGCGGCGGCGGCGGTCGCCCTTGGCGGTTTCCACGATGCGCACGCGCTTGACGCGGCGCGGGTCGGCGTCCAGCACATGGAACTCGAAACCGGGAATGGCCTGCACCACTTCGCCCCGCGCCGGCACGCGGCCCAGCGTGTTGAA
>Ga0182738_1002094_pt1 | contig 24077 bp, 19 predicted proteins | sample eDN5th30CBELigMG_FD_128876 | JGI IMG/M metagenome (GOLD analysis project Ga0182738, IMG submission 128876) | Enriched Miracle-Growth compost microbial communities from Emeryville, California, USA - eDNA 5th pass 30_C BE-Lig MG (version 2)... ...
ATTTCCTGTTTTACATTTCCCTGAAGTTACATATAACTTTTACCAAATAATAAAACTTATTTTTGTGTACTTTAATCAGAATGGCGAGCCCTCAGACTGAATTCAAGATTGCTCAGCTTATAAAAACGATAATTGATGGTGAGAAGCAGCTTGAAGCTTATAGACAAGTTCTAAGTGAACAACCTCAATTTGATCCATTCCAGACTTTCTGTCACCTTGATAAAGAATGCATTGGAGCAATAACACCATTTTCACTTTGTTCTTTTCTCAAGTAAATTTTTGGGAATATCGTATCTCAAGGCATATAGGAAGCATAATATTGAATTGGTGGAGAACGACATTCTCAATCTTTTCAGCACTTATGATCCGACTGGTGGTGCCCAAATTTCTTTTTCAAGGTAAATTTTTTGTTTGACTCCAGCATGATGTAAAATAGTTTCCTCAATATTATTCTTCCACACACTTCGATGCCTCTGCGTCAATTGTCAACATTTAAAAAGTCCTATCAAGCACCAAACAAAAGAAAAGCCACAAAAATGAACTTTGAAATAGAATGGGCTTTAGCTCGAGTGATTGATCAAGAAATGAATTTTATCAGAAAAATTGAGCTTTTGAAGGAAGATCTTTCCAGAAGAGGAGATCTTGTCCTACCAATGATTTTCAATTCTATTGATGTTGCCAACAATGGCTACTTGGACATAGACTCATTGTATATGTTCCAAAAGAAGAGCAGAATTCCTGTTTCTGAGAATGACGTGGTCGTACTATTGAGAGCAATGGACCAGGACAATGATGGGAAGCTATCGTATGCTGAGTTTGCTCGCATTATTCTGCCAGTCCGTGGAAGAGCTGGTCGAGGAACCTCCAAAACTCGAGCTTCACCTTCGCCCAATAAGAAGAAACCTTCTTCAACATCTAAGACAAAGTCCCCAATTCAGAGGACAACAACGCCAATGAGATATAAATCAAAGCCAATAAAAGATATTTTTCCTCACATGACAAAGGCTTCAAATGCAATCAAGATGAACAAGTCTTTTACCAATAGTCGAGCAGAGTCTCGTAAGACATCTATTTCTCAAGAGAGAAGTTCAGTCAGTGTCAGTCAACCATCTGAAAGAAGAACTCCGATAAATTACAGAAGGCAAAGTATTCAAAGAGTAGAGAAGGTTAGTCAGCCAGAAAGCCGTTCTTCGGTTATTTCACCAGACACAGTCAATCATCGAGGCTCAATGGTTTCGCCAGATACAGTGAATCACCGAGGTTCGATGGGTTCAATGATTTCTCCAGATACAGTGAATCATCGTGTTCACACATTAGGTGATGAAAGCAAGCTGGTGGTTTCGATCCCTCAGAGAAAAGAAATGAAGACCTTACCTAACGAAGGCACCACACCGAGCATATTTTCAGGAACAACAATTATCAGCCGAGAGATTAACCTGAGTCCAATAAAAAAATCGCATGATTTTAATCAAAGAAGAGTTTCACGAGACACACTCCCCATCTGGCAAACCACAGAAAGTGATGCCAGGTTTGATACAACTTTGAGAAGTATTCCTGAGAGACAATGGCGGTTGGATGATGGTTCAACAGAAAGACTAAACGAGGAAGAAGAGCATGCAAGAGAATTAGCAACAATATTAAAGGAGCAAATTGATTTGGATAGAGATGTTGAAAATAACAAAAATGAGTTGGCACTCCAAATCGATTTTAACTTGATGGACACTTTCAAGCTCTTCGATTTACAAGGTCGGGGCTTTGTGAGTAGATATGAGCTTGAAGACGGTCTCGAAGCAATCCAAGTTGCTCCCTCCCAAAATGATGTTGAAATTCTCATGGAAAAGTTTGATCAAGATCAAGATGGTTATCTCAGGTAAATATTAAGAATGAAGTCAGAAAATTAACAACTCTAGATACTCTGATTTTTGCAGTATGATGATGCCAAGACAATTTGAATATGCTGAAATTCTAAACAATCGTATTCCAAATAAAAAGAGAGTTGTTGATCCTCGAAAAGTAAATACTTTAAATTGACCATTTTATTCATTCAATTTCAAGATGTTGAGTCGAGATACGTTGTACTTATTGAAGCAATTATTTGAGTCAATCATAAAAAATGAGACATATAGCGAATGTTTGAGACAAAGATTAAATTCAAAATCACGCTTTTCTTCATATAAAGCGTTTAAGGCAATTGATAAGAATCGAAATGGATTTATTGGGATTGAAGACTTCAAAGAGCTTTTGAATGAAAATGGATTTTACGCTTGCCAAAAAGAACTCTTGGGCTTGATGAACAGATTTGATAAAAACCAAGATGGCAGAATCAGCTATAATGAATTTGTCGAAGAAATAAGACCTGCCTTTAGTGGGAAATCTATGTAATCAAATGTAATGTAATTTTTACACGAAATTTTTGGACCTTGCTTATACTAACTAATATTGTATGTTTATTTTGTTTTCTGATTAGATAATTTTTTCCCCCAAAAATTCCAAATCCAAATCCAAAATTCAGAATTCAGAATGAGAGTTGAAAGGAAAAAAACCTTTTAATCTCAATCTCAATCTCATCTGGTGAAAAATTAAACGGTTTTTAACTAATTTGCCTTTATATTTAGGACTTTGTAAAGGAAAAATTATATTAATTAAATTTTATAATTTCTAATTCCCAATGCAAGCCTTTGTCGACGCTCTTTGCGAGAGAGTTCATCTTACTAAGCTTGATGAGCACCCTATGTTGAAGAATAATCACGGGATTAGGCCAGCTTACGTTGCCTTTGGCTTGCTCGTTTTCGGAGCAATGTTTGTCGTTTCTCAATACACCACTTATTGGATTTCAATGATTATCGGATTGGGCTTCCCTGCCTATCTTACTTTCAAGTGTCTGGAATCTGAGGATAGCGAAGAAGACAGCGAGGATAATGAAGATGAAAGAAAGTTTTGGTTAACCTACTGGGTTGTTTATGGTTTGGTTGAAATTATTGAGAGCATTTTCCAATCAGTCTTGTTCAAGCTTCCTTTATACAACATCATTAAGCTCGCTTTCTTGATTTACCTCCAACATCCTTCTTCAAGAGGTGCTATCGCAATTTATGAGAAAACCTTGAGGGACATCTTGAAACAACATGAACAAGATATCGATGACCACTTGCAAAGTCTCAGAAGATTCAGCAGACACAAAAAGATGTTTAATGATGTGATCAAATCTGCCAAGAAACAAGCCATCGAAAGAATCGTTAATTAGTTGTTAGGAATAATTGGTTGAATCGTTTATGAATTATGATTTTTTTACTTTTGTTATGAAGCATCATTATGCATAATTATTAAAATCACCATAAAAACTCTATATAATTTGAATCACTCGCCCACCCATGTAAAAAAAACGAATTGAGGATGATTAAAGCTTAGGAAAGAACTTTTTGAAACGTCCATCCATGATTGGGGAAAGAATTTGTCAAAAACTTTTTGGAAAATTAGAAAAAATCAAGTTTTTAGGTCCCCTTTAGATTTTTTTTGGAAGATCGAATTTTTGGAAAAATTATTTTGATCATGGGAAAATCTCATTATTCGTTATCGTCGAACTCTGTCTTATTTTCTTTAATGTCCTCATCATGAGAAATTTTTCTCTTGAAAAAAATTCGAGGAAAAACTTTTTTGAACAAAAAAATCCTCCAATATTCTTGTCAAAAGAGACTCAAAGGTCTTCTCACAAAACGAGATTTTCTCAAAAGATGAGAGAAGAAAATTTTTTCGATTTGCCGGAAAATAAAAGTCTATGGTATCTTCGAGATTTTCAAGAGGAAGGAAAAGCTAAAATTAAAATTTAATCATACAGCTATTTTTTTCTTCCAAAACGAAACTTGGCAAATTTTCGAGATAGGACATATTTTTGTGATACAGTTGGATTAATCCAATCATCCAAGACCTGTACCCTCTATATACTCTCTGTTTGTTTCTTTCTTATAATAAAAAACATTACAAAAAAATTATAACAAAATATATTCAAGATGCACACTAACACAAATACTCATCCTACTACTACTTATTCTTCTGTTCAAGGCACAGCAGGAGTTCCAACTGTTACCAGCTCTAATCCAACTGGAACAACTGGATTCATTGATAATGTTCGTCTTGGCCAAACTGAACAACTTTATCAAAGAAGAGTCGTTGAGGGAGGCGCTAATATTGGAGGCACAGGAATTCTCACTCCAAACCAATTCCCTACAACTCAAGTTCCCACCAACAAGATGACCAATATGACAAACACAACTGGTTATGAGAACATGACAGGACGTCACCACCTTGTGGGAGGAACAGGCATGGGAACTATCACCTTCAAGCCCCTTGAAGGGAAGTTTAATAAGGATAAAGATCTCATTGGAAAGATGGATCCCTACTGCAAGTTCAAGATCGGCTGGCGCAGTGGAAAAAGTTCTGTTGCCAAGAGCCAAGGGGTCAACCCTATTTGGGCTGGGGATGCTGTCACTTTGAAGGTCAAGAAGCATGAGTTTGCTAAGCTCAAGATCAAGGACAAGGATAGAATGAGACCTGATGACAAGATTGGTACAGCCGAAATTCCTTTGGCTCAAGTCATTCAACAAGGAAGAATGGCTGAATGGATTCCAGTCACCAAGAGAGGAGTTGTTACTGGTGAAGTTAGAGTTGAAATGGAATACACTCCTACCCCAACTAATTTCTAATTTTATAGAATGAGGATAAGTCCTCAATTTCAAGTGTAATATTTGTAAGCGAAAAAATTGTCTTATGTCTGTTTTATAATTTTGAAATAACTCATTCAAAATGACTAAAATAAAATTGTTTCAGATAGTCAAAATAGGAAAAACTCTGAGAAAATACTAGATTTTTTGAATGAATTAAAAAAAATAACCATTATGGAATTGATCATTCATGAAAAGTGGCTTCTTTTTCGAATTAGTGAATGGAAAATCATGAGAGAAGTTGACTGAATGGATGACTTACAAAAAAAAAAAAGAACCATGAAAAACTTTTCGTCCTAAAAATCTCAATTCAACAGAAATTCAACTCTGCGCGTAAAAGTCGATTTTATTTTTTTTTTTTCAAGAAAAATCTTTGAGAGAGAGATGTTTATTGGAATGATTTTCTTCTCATTTATTGAGCGAGAGATAAAAGTTCAATTTTGACATGTTGAAGAAATACCTGGCCAGTACATTATCTAAATAACTCTAAAGCAAAAATCCTATTTGAGTCAAGTTGAATGAGACAATGTGTCTTGTAAAAAATTTTGTGCAGTAGCAATAAAAATTGAAAAGTTTCTGATTTCAATTCAGTCGGAGAGTAAATTAATTTTCAAAAAATATGATAGTGGAGGGATTCGAACCCTCGCCCGTGAAGACTGGTGCCTAAAACCAGCGCCTTAGACCACTCGGCCACACTATCTTGCTCAGAGAATTGTGCATCTCTTGACCTTTACCTACATCCCCAGCTTTCAAGAATAAAAAAGCGGTCGAGAGTCCAATGATTTCCTTCTTCTTCAATCTCAATATCTTTATTTTGATACACACTATCTCATGCAAAAACAGTTTCTGTCGAGAATTTCCGAAACATACATAAACTGAAAAAATTTAACAAATACAAGGAAAAATATCCGGTTTATTTTTCAGGATTTCCTCTGATGTTTTCCGAGGAAGGGTAAGAGTGAGAGAAAAGTCATTTGAATGAAGGGTATCCGCGTTTATCTTTCAGAAAATTTATTTTTACAAAGATAAAACTTTATTGAGATATTTATTCGAGTAAAAGTTTTGATGCGAATGTTTGTGGGGTCAGCGAAGGTCAAAGAGATTCTTCATTGACTCAAAATGGTATTTATGAGTGTTAAACCAAAATATATTTGAGGCAGATGATGTTGAGAGAACATCTTTAGATAGGAAAAAAAGTTTTGTTATGCTATTCTCTCATATCAAGAGGAAATAAATTTTGGGGAACAAAAGAAGCGAACAAAATGAAAAATGAAGCAAAATTCAGTCTTTTGAAACCTGAATGTGAAGAAAAATTGAATTCTCTCAAGCTCCCATTGAAAAAATATGATAGTGGAGGGATTCGAACCCTCGCCTGTGAAGACTGGTGCCTAAAACCAGCGCCTTAGACCGCTCGGCCACACTATCTTAATATACAAGACTGGACTTTGGTTTGTTTTGCTTAAAAAATCGATGAATATTTTTCTCGCTTTCTAGCTTTTAAAATATGTTCCGTTTTGGGAGTTGCATAAATTTCGATTTGGAAAGATTTTAGAAATCTGAATGGGCAATGACTACTTTCAAAGTCCTCAAAATGAATATTTTTCATAAAATTTCATTTTCAACGATTAAATAATTTATTTGAATAATTTGAAAAAAGGCAAACACATTTTTCTTAAAGATAATAAATGGACTAATAGTTATGTATTGATTTGGAGCTGACAAAACTGGGCTCAGAGTATTGTTTTTCCTTGTTTTTATAAGATTCGATTCGTATTGAAAGCTGAACTTTGAACAGTTATTTGAGAGCTTCTAAAAATTTGAAAAAAAAACCATTTTAACAGCTACTTTATTTTTCTTGGGAAGGCCAAGTTTCTCTTTGACACATAGACTAGGACTTCATTTCGATGTGTTTGGCTTCATTTCAAGCAGAATACGATGAGATTGAGAAAGCTTTTCTCAAGGCGATTCTGTAGAAATTTGGAAGTAAAAGTCAAATTTCGAGAGAGAGAGTGAGAGCTTTAAATATAGTTATATTCAAGACAGAAATCGGTTTTGTTAGATAGATCGATATCCTTTTATTGATGGATCCGGAAGTTTATAAGCTCATCATCAGCGTTCGAGAAGTCACTGAAAGAAGTAGGATCGTTTCATTGCCCCCTTGTCTCACCAGATTCCATGGATAGATCGAACATTGACGTTTGTTAACTGCAGAATAAAGTTCAATCAAATGGTGCAATCTTCTTTTGTAGGGTTTAAAAATTTGGCTACGTCTCAAATTGATGATAGGTGCCTTTCAAACAAAGCTTGATATTTAGTTTTACACCGATTGACCGCAACAAGACACTGGAGCTCAGATTCGACAAGGACTGTAAGAATTATTATTGAAGAATGAATTTTTGTTGACGTTTGGCTTCAAGATCGAGAGTTTGGAAGGTTATCGCTAAAGTTGGATAGTCAGTATCTGAGTAGTAGATTCGAGGTAATCGCATCTCTGGCGAAACTGTTTCAGATGATTTTATAGATTGAAAAATGGTTTGAAATAGAGCATATTGAAAAAGGATCAAAAGCGATGGCTCGAATTTCGATCTCTGTAATGAAATACACAGTTGAAAGCAGCAGATCTCGGCCTTCATTGAAGCAAAATAACTTTTTTGAAACAAATAAGCCAATGGAGGGGTCTCCAAGATTAAGTTACATTACAAATCGCCTGTCCAATTACGGCAAAAGTAATAACTACAAGTCTGTTTATGAAGACAAACACTACCAATCTTCTGAACATCACAGCATTCTGGATTATCACAACTCTGATTACATGGTAATTGAGATATTTGAATAGAATATTTAACTGGAATATTTCCATAGAGTGCTCCAAACCCGAGTATATCATCCAGGCATCTTGATCTCAAACTCAATCTTCAAAATGCAGTGAAACGTATTTTTACCAATTTTTAACAAGCAATTTGAATAATTTTTCAAAAGATATGGAAGCAGAGCTTTCACCCAAAGAACATTCACTTTCAATGAAAAGCAGAGAGCATAAATTTGATCTTCCAATTGCCAAGGGTACCTTTGAGAATAAATATGAAACGAATTGTTTTAGAACCTCTCACATATAGAGATCGAGAGCCTCAAGAGAAAAAGCCAGCTTCTAGAAAAACAAAGAGTCTTGAAAAGCCAATTTATTTACTGCTTGGTTTAGAAAAAGATTTGAAATTCTCAAAGTTTGACCAACCAGAAGATCCAAAACCAAATTCTTCCTCTAGAAGAAGTATTGAAGCTTTGGAAGATGAGAATAAGGAGTTAAAGTCTTCAATAAGAAGATATGAGGAAAGAGAGAGTGAATTACGCAAGAGAGATGGCAGTGATAAATATATTGAGCATGTTTTAAAAGAAGGCAATTCAAAATTGAAAAAAGAGAATAGGAAAATGGAACAATTAATCTGGGATATGGAGCGTACTCGTGATAAATATGAAAGCCAAAGTCGTAAGACTACAGAAAAGTACATCTTTGAGAAGTTTTATGGTCTTAATGAAATTAGGCTTGATCATTATATTGCTAAATGTGCGAGTTTAGAAAGAGAACTTGCATTTACTCAAAATCAGCTTTCATTATGGAAATCGAAAGCAGAAATTATCAAGCTTTTGGAAAATGAATTGGAAAGTTTAAGAAGGATAATGAAAGAGAGAGATAGAAACGGAGGCGATATGGAAAGAATAATTACAAAGAAACGAACAGAGTTTGAAAAAGCTTTAAGAGATTTGCAAGAAGAGAATATTAAATATCGAGAAAAATTGGAAAGACTGGAGGATGAAAAAGAAGAGATAATAAGGAAGAGTCATCAGGTTCGACTTGAGAAGGAGAAAGTCGTAAGCGAGAATATTTCACTCAAAGCTCGCATTGCAGCATTGGAGATGAATGAAGAGCAACTTAGAAATTTAGGGGAACAAAAACAGGAAACTTTTGAAGAAATCGAAATGTTGAGATCAACAAATAAACAGTACTTCTTCAATGAAGATTTTTGGTTTTAATTTGCAATCAATTATTAGGCTTCGAGATATAATAATGGATCAGAAGAATTCAATTATCCATCATGAGCAACAAGAGGATGAGAAATTTGCTGAGACTATTGATAAGCTTCAACGCAAGGTTGAAAGTATAAATAGTCAATCAGTCAACCATCTTCAAAATGTCCACACTTACCTTGTGAATAACTTTGATTTGAAGAACAATATTGAGAAATTGGAAGAAATTTATGACCTTGATGATGAAGAGTCAGATGTCGAGATTCAAGAGCCTGTAATTAGAGAATATTTTACATTCTAACAATACCAAAAAGGAAATTGAAGCGAGTCGCAAAGCATCAATGAATTTTGAAGTGGAACTTGAGAAAAATCAGGATATGATTAAAACCTTTACTGATAATAACCGAAGATTGGAAAAATATATTCATGATGCCAAGACATTAAAACGAGAAAACCTTGCTTCTGGAAAATTCAAATCTGTCGATTTTCACATCAATGGGGTTGGAGGCCTCAAATCAACCCAATCAGCTTCCGTCCTATCAAAACAACCAAAAATCGAAAGATCTGAAGAATTAACCAGCAGAAAACAGCAACAAGTTATTTATCTTCCTGTCAAGGTTGGGAGAATTTTGAAAAATAAAATTCTAAACGAGAATAGGATGATACAATAGATCTTAAACTTGGAGAATATATAAATTCAAATCCAGAAGCCAGGAAATTAAGTTCTTTATTCAAGAGGAAAATTCCTGGCATTTACTTGTTCGGAACTCGAAGAGTCACCTTAAAGGTTGAAAATGGCAAATTATATAGTAAAAATGGGGGTAATGGGTAGTATTAACCTCATTTTGTTTAGTAAAAGCAGGCCAATCATATTTGAGCATTGAAAGTTTTGTAAGCTTGAATCTTGACTTGGAGCATGAAAGAATGTTGTCTGAAAGTAATTGGAGTGTTTTGGAAATATCTAATTCTTCTTGGTGTAGATTATAAATTAAAAAAGTTGAAAGATAGACAGCCAATCGCACATTATTAAGCCAATTTGTTTTAGTGATGTACTACACAAGTTTCATGATATTTATTTTTAATTGTTTGTATATTTGTTTTTAAAAAAGACCAAGATTATCATTTATTCAAGTCTCGAGAAATTTTTTTGTTTGAAAAGGGGAAAATTTATTTATTGGAGGAATACAAAAAAATTTCGACAGATACAATTAATTAGAAATATGAGAGGACAATGAGAAGTACAGCTAAAACTACGATACCTACGACTCCATAAAGTGTCATTTTGTTTTTCATGATTTTTTTCTGCATTGAACCGATTAAGGAATTGGATTCTCTGAGATCTGAATCCATTTGTTGCAACTATCGAGGGTTAAGATTTGAGAAACAATTAGTCCCTTACTCTATTTTTATTTCTTTGCAAGACTTCAGTATGTCTATATAACTCTTGATTCGTGCTGTTGGCAATATCAATAGTGGCATATCCAGTTTTCTTGGCGTTTTCCAATTTTCTATTTTGGGCATCGAGCAAAGTTCCACCTCTGTGATTAGTTTTACTTTCTTCAATCTAGGGAGTTCATTTATTTGGGATTTGAAAATCAAAGTAGAAACCTCAAAATTTGATGCTCCACTTAACAATCTATTTCTATCTCTTTGTTCTCGAAAAGCATCCTCAGCACGCAAAAAGGTCTTTTTGACATCATCGTAATCTGCTTTATGTCTTCGAATCTATTCTCCGTTTAAGACTGGATTTTTAAAATCTGAGGAATTACTCTTTGAGTATTTTCTTTTCTAGGTTGATCCGCAAGATGCATAACTTCAATTTCCATTTGTTTTATCTATTGAAAGGATGAAGCTTGGTTTATTGAGGAGGAATTTGAGAGAGGAGAATGAGATTTTATACACAATGCCAAAATTGCTTACACATTTTTCAGCTTCTTTGAGTTCAGTTTGGATTTCAAGGATTATGGATTCGGCGCTGTCAGGCTTGGCATTAACATCAACCTAGAACAGGATGAGGTGGGATTGGATTGAGAAAAGTACAAGCTTTCTGTTGATGGTGTTTAAATATTTGATGAAATCTTGTTCGAGAGAAAGGAAGAACTCAGTCATCTCAACGATTAATGAAATAATTATTTAGTTTTTATTTGATTTTACAAAAAGAAATTTTCATAAATAGGTTTCCGCTCATAATTTATCAGGTTTCCTCGCAATCGCCCGCTGGATCATGGTTCTTTAATTCATCCTTTAGTTACAGTAAAATTCATCATGATGATGAGTTATTCGTACAAAAAGAGAGATTATAAACACTTTAAATAAGACAAAATAAAAGGATTAAAGAAGATTTGAAGCTGTAATTGAAACAATAACAATACATCCTAAAATGATCAAACAGCATAGAATATGACTATGAACGGGTCAGTGAGTATTTCAAAAAGAAGTTTTACTTTCGTCTAGACCCCTTAGATTCAATCTTGAGAACTTCATCCAGATGCTTATTTGCACTTTGTACTTCTGATTCTGTTGCTCTTGTATTTTCTTCAACCATTTCTTTAGGAGAATTGTGAGACAGTAACAAAAGAAGATAATACCAATATCAAGGCTAGCTTCTTGAAGTTTTTTGGCTTGGTATTGCGAAGTTAGATTCAATTCATGAGCAAGTCTATGAATATTAGATTGTTTTATTATACCCTCTGTACTTTCGAATTTCGACAACATCTTCTTGTCTTTCTTTTATCATTGCTTCTGTAAAATTTAAATCCTTAAGATCAGCCTCTCTTTGAAAACTTCAGTTTGAACAAAATATGAAAGAGTACATTTGGGTAGCAACAAAATCTTCGTCATCACCGATAGGATGATAAGCAGAGAGATTTGATTTTAAAGTGGCATTTGCACCGGCTTGTTTCGCTTGAAGGTAGATTTTTTCTTTTCTTTGAATGCTCTTTAGGATCTGAGTAATTTTTTCATTTTGTTTGTTGAAATTGTCCTTAGCTCTTTTGAGCATTTTATTTCTGTAATCCTACATGGAGAATTATTCTCTTTGGTTCCAAGTTTCATTACAATATCTTCTTTTCTTTTCAAAGTCAAAGTGTCAAATTGTTTAAAGAGATCCATTGTCTTTCTCAGCTCCTCATTTGCCTCTGATATTTCTTCTTTCCTTTTGTGAAAATTATTAGTTTTGTCATTCAATATCCTGGATTACATATTTTCCCTCATTGCTCTTGTATCTTCTTTCGATCCTAACCTTGTATCCTATTATTGATCATTGTCAAGGATTTGAAAAGTTGTCTTCCACTTACAAACTCTTCTAAAGCCTGAATGTATGATGAGAGGCCTTCAATACTTTCAGTGATTCTTTCACTGAATTCTTCAAGGTCCACACGACTTGTGCTCACTAAAGGCTCCTGTGCGAATTTTGAGTTTCCAAGAGAATTTTCATCATGTTTAGACTGACTTTAAGATTTGGTTTACGTGGTGAGAAAGACATTTTTCTGTTTTGGAAGAAATTCTTTGTGTTTGTGAAATTATGAATTATTAATCCTAATTGAGTCAAAGTTTTCCAACTCGCACTCACAAAAAAATCTGTATCTCTTTTGGAGATTATTTTTACCGGGCGGCAGTAGAAATGATGAGAAGAAAATAGAAATTTCATACAATTTGGAGTTGAACAACTTTCATAAAAATACAAAAATAAGTTAAAAATCAAAATTATCATTGGAATTTGCATTTGAAGCTAGTTCCTGCCGAATACATTTTTCAAGTTGGATAATTTCTGAATCGAGGGAAGTGATTTCCTTCTTTAGTCCTTTAGCAGCTTTAACACTCCTTGGTCGTCTCACATCTTCTTCTGTGTTTTGCTCAACCTTTCTCCTAAAACTCTTCATTCGCTCGAGGAGATCTTCATTCTGTTGCTTTTCTCTGAAACTATCCATTGGAATTTGATCATTATGTGTGAGACATCCGAGGGGAGTTGTAAATCTTGAATCCTTGGTCTCATTCCTTTTTTCATCTCCTGACCATCCTCGACTAACCTAAAGAAACTAAATGAATAATTTCCCCCCTGAAAGTTTGTACTTTTGCTCTACTTCCAAGAGAGCCTCTCGTGCTTGCTCGAATTGGAGTCACTTCTTCCTCTTTGGTTTTCAAAGGCATTCTCCTTTCAGTGATTTGATTAGTTGGCTTGAAAGATTCCTGAGGAGGAAGAGGAGTATCCATATTCTATTATGATTGATTAAGATATTTGTTGAAATGGAAAAGTGACTTCTCTCAGAAGATTGATTAAATCGCCTGCTTCTTTTAATCTCGTTTCATAGCTGCTGAGAGTATCCTTGAGGTTTGTATTTTCTTCTAGAAGCTTATCTCTGGTTTGTTGAATTTTTTGAAGCTATGAATTTTTAGGATGAATAAAATTTTCCAGGATACTTTGTTTTCATAATATTCTTTTTCAGCTTCTTTGTTGCTTTGAAGTTCTTTGAGTTTTCCTCTAACTGCAGTGACAGCTTCTCTGAGTTTTTCAATGGAGGCTTTATATTGAGAGACAACTTTTTCTTGCTCGATTTCTCGATCAGCAAAGGTTTTCAATCGAGCAATTTCACCAGTTAATTGAATATTCTCAGCTTCATACGTATGGATAACTTGATTTAGTGTCTTGACAACATTAGCTTCTTCAGAATGGATTTTTGAGACAAAGTTATTGGAATCCAGAATTTTGAGAATTTTTTCAATAAATTCTTTTGATTGTCTGTTTGAATGATAAGTAACCTTTTTTTAGGATATACACTTACTGAAACATTGAATAACATTTGTTAGGAAGGCCATTTTCTGAACCTTCAAAGAGATCATTCAAAGTTTCAAGGAATTTTTTAGCAGAGATTGTATAGGAGAAGATTTTCTTGTTTTTCATTTGCATCATTTCTTCAATTTCCCCCAAACTCTTTTTGAGTCTTTGAAACTCCTCCCTAGCTTCAGTTGAATTTTCTTGGGCATTCATTCTCAATTTCATCAATTCGCTTATTGAATGTTATAACTCGAGTCCCGAGAAGAAAACTTACGCATTCAATTTGCTGTTGAGAAAAGTCACTTCATTAAGTTTGACTTGGCTTGTAGAGTGTTGGTCAATCATATCCTTACATTTGGCCTAAAAATGAAACTCAGCTTCAAAGACTCAATGTATTTACCTCTGCTTTCTTTGTTTGAAGTTGAAGAGTGGCATTTTCATATTGAATTTTGGATAACTCTTTAGTAGCCAAAACAGCTCTTGCTTGGCTCTCACCTAATGCTTTTTTTAATCTATTTTCAATTAAAAAGGGTTCCATCTTGAGAAGAAGATACGACAAGATTTCTTGATACAAGAGTTTGGGATCCTCGTTTGAGAGATCGAAATGTTCTCTCTCTGACATTTTGGAGACACCTTTTTGTGATAAGTGAGTTGACATGGAGAACAAAGTACTATTCCTCGAATTCACTTCTGCCAAATAAGAAGGTGGGATGGGTATAGATTCAGAAAGGCGCCTTTTCTGCATAGTTGACGGAACTGAAGTTTTCTTTGCTATTTTCGTTTCGAGATGATGAGAATCAAGGTTGGTATTCTCAATCGGGTAGTTTTCTTTGTTTTGACTTGTAACAGAGTTGCGAAGAGGTGAAGAGGCTCTAAAGCTGCCAAAAGGGGCAAACTTGCTGTTTAAAAGTGCTTGATCAGTCATATGATGGGAGAAGTGAGAAGTTGGATGAAAATATTATTTATTTTTGAGAGAATTTTTCAACGTTAATTTTGAATTTTTATAGACATTGTAGAAAATGAGATGAAAGAATACAATTATCGGATAGTTAAAATTTTGATATTCGAATGTTTTTGCAGCATTTCTTTGAGAGAAGCGATGGCTTCTGGGCTTATGTTTTTGCATTGCATAAAATGTATTTCGACATCTTGGAGATTTTTGGCTTTGACAACATCATCTCCAAGCTCCATAACAGCACAGTCGTTGAATTCTGCGCTGCCTCTCAATGTAAAATTGACTTTCCTGAGTTGAGGTGAAGCAACAAGAATCTCTCCAAGCCTTTTCAGTCCTTCGTTTTCAAGAGCAAATAAATTATTCATTGATCCAGTTCTAATCTCAAAGACTTGAAGCGTATCTTTCAACCCTTTTATAGCATCCCATAGGTTCCAATATGTTTTTGGGTCAATTAACTCATTACTGTACAATGCGAGTTTTAAGATTGTAAGAGAATTCAAGTTCCCCAAGGATTGGGCTAACAGATTTAGAGTTGAGGGAGGAACTCCACATCCAATAAAATTCAAGTCTAATTCTTGTAATTTTTTGAGATATGAGAGCTTCTCCATAAAATGAGTCAGAGCTGTTTCTCCAATCAAAGGACTCGAATCAAGTTCAACGTTTAGAGATGTGAGATTTTTGAGTTTTGAGAATGAATTTGCAAGTTCCTTGATTCCTTTGTCACCAGGGCAATAAGTATCAGAAAGAATAATATGAATGGATTTGAGCCTCGTCAGTCTGCTCAAAGAAGAAAAGACTGCACTGATACCCGGTCCATCAAAGGTGAATCCTTTAAGACCAAAAGTAAGAGATATGAGACCCTGAAGGCGATTGAGATCACGGCCAAATTTAAGAAGGACACCTGGAGGAATTTGATACTTTCCTTCAAGTTCCATTTTAAAGTGCTTCATTCTTCGAAGTTTTTTAAGACTATCACCTATGACTCTGATTCCTTGTTTTGAAAAGTCATTCGCAGCAAAAATAAAGAGTTGAAGAATAAATGTTTCCAGAAAAGTCAATTTAGTGAGATAATGACTCAAGAGACCAAGAGGCTTACGAGGAAGGCCGAAGAAATAGGCTTGGAAAAGTTTCACAGTTGGCGAGAATGATTTTTTAAGGTCAGTCAAGACCTTCAAGAGAGCAGATTTGACAGCAGCCACTTTCAATGATCTGGTCAAGTTTTTTTTCGGACCAGAAAGCAACCCTAGCTTCAAAAGTTTTTCAAGTTTATCATCATTTAACACTCCGAAATGTAACCTGATTGGCTTAATCTTGAAATCACTTCTTGAAGGTGATAATAACATTAGATTGAGAAAGTATAAATTTAAAGTGAGAGAAATTTATTGGGTAAATTGAATCTTTTTTGTTAAAGTGATGAATGGAGATAAAAAGAATGGTTTCTTATATTGTGAATATCCTCCAAGAGTTTATCACAAACGAATTTGATAATTGAACAAAAAAATTGGAGTAAATGAAACTCACGAGAAAATAAATATACTTGAGATAAAACAAAACAAATATTAATTCTTAATTTAGTTAGTATCCTCCATAATTTTGAGAAGGACGACTATTTTCGATACTATTGGCAGCAGGACGGCCCATTCCATTATTATTGTATGGAATATTATTTCCATTGATTTGAGAGACATGAGTATTTCTTTGATTATTTGCTCTTTGATAATTTCCTTCTTCTTGATACTGTTGTTCTTCATAATTCGACTGATTGTTTGATCTTGCACGTCCTCTGTTATTTGGCGAAGAAGTATAATAATCAAGAGGATTTTCATCGAAATTATTCATATTTCCTTGATTATTATTTTCATTTCCATAATTCAAGTATCCCCTATTATTTGAGCCATTTTCAAAGGCATTGGCTCCTCCACGCATAGCGCCTATACGATTTACAGCTGAATTGAATTTATTGGGTCTGCCATTTCCACCATTACCCCCATTAGCATAAGAACGATTTTCAGTGCTTCTTTCAGGACTTCTTTCATAGGCAGTGGTGTCATTATTATTGTTGTTATTTGTGTACATTTGACTTCGATTTGATCCAGGATAATTATTTCTATTCCCTCTGTTTTGAGGCCCGGCCATGGGGTTATTATTACTTTGATTTCCATTGTAATTGTTTTGGCTGCCATTATTATTATTGTAATTATTTTGATTATTAGCATTAGTTTCATAGGTCATACTATTATTGTTATTCAGATTGCGATTTACATTTCTTTGAGGAGTATTTCCATAAGAGCTTCCGGTATTATCATAACTGTTGTTGCCTTGTTGGTTGCCACCATAATTAAAATTATTAGCATTGCTTTGTTGTCTTTGACGGGTTTGAGGATTATCTTTATAAGAGACATTTCTTCTATTTCCATATCCTCCTGTATTGTCGTAATTCTGACTAGATTCGAGATACTGTTCATTTTGAGCCTGATAGACTTGACTGCCGCGACCATTTGGGTTCGCATTGTTTGAGTTAAGGTAAGCTGTGGAGGTATTATGAGAGGTGGAGGCACTCCCACCTTGATAAGCTTGATAGGTGGAGATATTTGCTTGTGGGTAAGGTTTGATGTAATCAGTTGACTGGGACTGAGATTCACCTTCAGTCCAGTGTGGTTTAGTCACTGACATTGAAGCATTTCCGTGCTGAGTAGGCTGAGAAGGGTATGATGGTGGTTTGTTGGTATAGGCAAAGAAGGTAGCAGCTCCTCCACAAATCAGACCAAAAAAGACAAAAAGAATGTCAATAATGAATTCAATAGGTTGATAGGAGATGCCTGTCGTATCGCCAAGCTCTTTTTTTCCATTAATCATATCGACGATCATGAGGATGCCTCCGACCAATAGAAGAGGGAAATCAATGATTGCAAAGATAACAATGACCATTGATGAGACTTTGTTTTTGAGTTTGCAGCAGAGAAGGATGAGCAAGAATTGGCATAAAATGAGAGAAATAAAGGCAATAGCTTTAGTTGCTGGCTTAAAAGGGCAAGAGCCAGTGATTTCTGTGTCGCCTATTTCATATTTGATTTTCACAGCTGGAGGGCAATTTGTAGTATCGCTTGAAGTTGTTTTCGTAACAACACCATTAGATTCGACAGACATATGAACGACCGAATGGTAAGCAGTTAAACCAACTGAAGTTAGAGTCAGGAGACAAGTGGCAATCGAAAGGATAGTAATGACCTTTGAACTGACCATTTAAACTAAATCTTAATTAAAGAATTAATTAAATAATTATAGTTTGTTTTGGAAACACACTATAAAAGCATTATCTCAAAAATTAAACCACTCACTAAATCCTATCTTTATCGATTATTAATCCAGAGATTAATAATCAGTTTAATTTTATCATGGAGATTGTCCCGAAGCAAGCAGTAATATGTCTCAACTCTTGAAGGGAGCTAAGAGGGGGAATCTGAGAGAAACAAAGGACATGAATTCATTTCGATATTTTTCGAGATATGTGTCCATTGTGATCCATCCAGCCATGAAAATGAGAAGTTAAACCTTAGGGTCCTCCACACTTATCAGAATGTTGAGTGAAGATTTTATTTTTTTGAGAGAAAAAGTTTTGAATGAAAAACAAAGAATTTTGGGGGCTTTACGAGGAAAATGAATGAGCCAAAACGTCTTTTCAGTGAGAGTCGGATAAATCAACGTAAAAAAAATAAAACGCGGTTCAAAAAATTAAAATTTATGAGATCAGGTTCAATTAATTAGACATTCAAGGCAGCAACTATATCTTTGCAACAAGCACAGAAGCTCTCAATATTCCAATTGTATGGGTGAAAATATTATGTTTTAAACTCTCAAAATCTCACATTGATTTCACTTTATGAACTCTGCAGGAGAGAATGGTTTAATATTATTGAAGGGTGAATAACCTTTTGATATCTTGGTGTGATACATTTTATAAAAAGGATATAAGTGTAAAATGAAGAGTTTAATTCTTTTCTGAGTTGTTTTATGATTTTTAAATCCAGCTCTTTGGCATTTAAAATTATCAGAGTTTTATAAACTAAAATTTTTTGCGTCAGAAACTTTGGTTGATCTTGGCTTGAAAAAAGAAAAAACTTACAACCACAGATGCCGAAAAATCCAATAGAAACCTTTTTCTGAATTAATAATGGGTTCCTTCTTGGGGGATCATCTGAAATCAGAGATCTCAAGAATTTAGATGGAGAAGGTATTGAAATAAATAATCAATCAATCGTTCACTTAAAATTCATCATATAATCGAATTTCATATTTAAAAATAACGAGAAATAATGGAAGTTTTGAGGGATTTTTTTTTGCTCAAATAAAAAAAGCATTGTTGCTGAACAAACCTCAAAAATATCAGATTCTAAAGAGGCCTTTAAAAGAAAGTTGGTCGTAATAAATTAAACAAAAAAAAAAGTCACTCATCTTGAAATTTTTTTTCTCTCTCGGCGCTCATTTGGTTTCAGTACAATTTTGGAGCGAAAATACAAATTGAGATACATTTCTTTTGAAAAAGTGAATCCAAAAACATTGATAATTTATGAATCAAAGAAATGGAAAAAAATAATTCAATATGACTCATCCCTTGAGGAATTTCAAGGAAACCAAAGTGGAGAAAAAGATTAATTTCCGAAGTTTGGATCCAATTCCTGAATCTCAATGATACAATAGGGAGTTTGGATTTTTCTTTTAGAGAAACTAAAATCTATTGTTAATTTTTCACTTAAAAGACAAGCAAGTGCACTTTGGAAAGTTTATGATCTCTGAGGATTTAAGAGATAAAGAAAATGATCTTTTTCAATCTTTAAGAGGGGCCCTTTCTGAGGGATTTGAAAACCCTCTATACGCTTTGTTTAGAATATTTTAAAAGAAAACTAAGTAAAGAAACTTTGCATATTGAATTGATAATTTATTCACTCTGAACAAAGTTGCTTGGATCAGAGTATTCTGAGAATGAGTTCTCTCAAGTCAGCCAAAGGTTGATATTGAAAAGTGCTTTGGATTTTCATATGCTATAATGTTTTTTTTCCCTCTATGAATTTTTATTCAAGATCCCAAAATTTTTGTCCTTAACTGATTTGCAAGTTAATAAATTGGAGAAGAACTGAAGAGACTCTTAAAGAAATGGATTAGAACGGAATGAGGAAACTGAAATGGTGCCATGAAGCTTTTTCATCAATTCTATTGGATTTTATAAGTCCTTTTATTATAATTATTTTAAGCAAAATTACTTTGAATTTGATGGATATTTGATTTGGATCCTTGACGACCACAAAACTAATTTCGCTGCGACCCTAATATTAAACATAAGAAATTGGGCCAATTTATAGATTTTGAAAAACCCGCCATCATCAATATCAAGATGCGAACATCGAAATCATGAAGCGCAGAAATTTTCGATAATACAAATACAAGTGAGAAAAAAAATCTGACAAAATTTCAAGTAGAATCTTGTTTGAGGTAAAGAAATTTCTCTGAGTCAAAAAAAGAAACAAAATATTTTGAAGAATCTGAAAATTGAAAATTAGGAGATTCGTTTGTGGAGGAGTGTGAGTAATGTGTGATTGGTAATAGACGAATCAATCAATCGTTTTCTTTTCAAAATAAAAATATAAATAAAGCCATTATAATTTGAGAAATTGGAAAGATAAAAAAACATTTTATTGAGAGGTTCTGGAGAATGGAGAAATACGAAATGAGGTTTCCTTGACTTTGGAGCTTTAGGGATAGGAGAACAATCGAGAGGATTAATTCAAGATTGAAAGCTTGACTGATCAGAGGTCTTGTTGAAATCTTTTAATTTACATTGATTAAACCATTTCTAAATGAACGATTCAATACTCTTTTAAACAAATCAGAATTAGAGCCATTCGAAGGAAGAAGATCTGTGTTTAAACACGAAACAAAAGGGATCTCACGTCATTGTTACAAACCCAATAAAAGCCAAAGTGTTGTTCTTTGTTTAAAGATAAATGGAAGAAAATAATTTTTTTGTTTTAAGGTGAAGCAGAATTTTTTATTCGCTTAGAGTATGGATTGGATAGAGATGTAAATAAATTAAATAATATGAATTTTGAATAGTTTAGAAAGGAAATAAAACTCAAAAACTCTATCTAATATGCACGGTGATTACCCCTATAAGGGCTGTTGTTATTTCTATGAGAGTTGGAATTTCCATAAGTGTTGGTATTTCCATAAGTTTGTTGATTTCCATAAGTATTTGAAATATTCATACTTGATGTATCTTGCCAGTTTCCTCTGGAAACTGATTGAGAATGATTAGCGATTTGCTGATGAGATTGAGCACCAGAATTAACCTTGGCAACACCTCTTTGGTTGGCAGCAGCTTCATTGCTGATTTTGAATGCAGTTCTAATCGCCCACGCGGAGAGAATGGCAGAGATAATCATCAGGATAGCATTTGCAACATATGTGCCCACAGGGACTGAGTAAGTGCCTGGGTGGTCAGCAAGATATTTGAACGCCTCAACAAGGTCTTTAATCATCAAGCCACATGCGACAAGCAATAATGGGATGCTTACGATACCAACAATAACCATAATGGCTTTGAGAGGGTTTCCACACACAACGATACCAAATAAGACAAAGAGGATAATGGTAAGTGCGAGGGAAGCGAAGCCAAGGATATAAGTGGCTTTTCTCCAAGGACATTTAAGCGATTGGGAATAACCATTCAATGACACAGAGACAGCGTAAGCTCCAGGACATTGTGCGACAATGTCAGGATCACACTCTGAACTCGTTTCAGTTGGAGTCTTGTCACTGCAGTGTGCTTTTGTGTGGTAGGCGTCAAGACCTATGGCAACAACAGCAGCAACGACACCGATGAGCAAAACGATAACTCTTGAGTTGCACTTCATTGAAGATAATAAAGATTAAATGTTTATAATTTCAGATAAAGCAAGGGACTTAAATAGATATTTTTGCAAATCAGATAATTTTCAGGTTATCTAATTTAATTTCTATTTATGGATATTACTGCGTCCTCTTTCTAATGATAAAATCGAAGGAAAGCTCCAATAAATTTTAATTTATTTCTCAATCAAGATTTCTTGAAGTTGGTCTGACCGGTGTGTTCTCGAACTCTCCTGCTTCCACATTGATCCATGGAAGTCAAAACCTTGATTATTTAGGTAAAATAAATGATCTTTGAGTGCACGATTTTTGAAGGTGCTGAAGATCTTCTTTCTGTTGAACGGAATTTAGAGCCCTGGAGCTCATGAGGTTGCGCATAAAGGAACTATCAATTTTGGGAAATTATTTTAAGGGAAACCTTGTTTTATTATTTTCAATGAGCCAAGCTTTTTCGAATAGATTGTCCTTGGAAGGTTCGAGCTTTGCTGCCTTGCGCTTTCAGAGTTATCTTTCAACATCTTTTTAAATCAGAGAAATGACCAGGGGAGGACGGTTTGCCAATGACAATGAATTGGAACCAAGCGCTATTGTTTTGTTTCTGAAACATTTTTAAACCTTCAAAGTTTCTTTGAACTCTGATTGAGTGATAACTGAAAAGTCTATGACTAAATTGGAAGGGTCTGGGGTCGGTTCAAACTGGTTTAAAATATAGAAACAAAGTCTTCTCATTTAGGTTTATTAAATTGGTATTTGAAGCTGAGATTAACCCGCAATCATAGATCAGTCCCTTTCTTCCAAAATTCAATTCATGTCTCTCAAAGAGCTGGAAAGCCGAAATTTGACAAATGACCTTGAAAAGAAACAGAAGGTTGATAAGCATCGGATGCCTCACGAGAAATAAAGGCATTATAATTCTTTGTTTCTAATAAAGAGAATTTGGAATTATGGATGGAATTGAAGGCTCGGAATTAGGAGGTTTTTGCATTGAAAAAAATGCCTTGAGGATGAATAAATCCTTATAGCAGTTGTTTCCTAAAAAAGTCTTATCTGTATGTAACTTGGCTTCAAGAAGAGACGGCAGATAGATCTGGATAAATGTGGTGCTTAGATTGATAATGGGAGGGTTTCAACGAATATGAACTTGAAGGAGGATCTTTTAAGGCATAAGCTTCAACCCACGGCCCCAAAGGTTTTTTGATTTAAACTATCATAAAGACTACTGCATGTGCATAACTATGATGTATGGAGTCAAAGTCATGACGAAATCTGGAGATTATGAAGTTTTTTAGATAAAATGCGAGAGAGTTCATGGGGGCAAAAGAGACTTTTTCAGTGAATCAATTATTCGATAATACCGAAATCTGCCTGTTTCTATTTCTCAATTGTATTTCATCAAGTCTCTTTAAGCGTTTACTCCTTGAACTGATCAAGCCCTTGCCAGTAATCACCTGAGCGTAATTTCATGAGTTTGGTGACATGATCATGAGTGACGAACTATCATTGGTTTGATCTCATTTAATTTGAGAGTCAGTTAAAAGCTTGCATAAAAAGGATTCGAGTTGATAAAATTTAATTTACAAAAAAGTTTCCTAGCAAAATTGTTTTCGGCTCAATTTGAGAGTCATCGAGGAGAATTTCTATCCATTCAACCTTCATGCAGATTCATGATTCCATTTAACAAAAAGTTCAAAATAAATAAGTGTGACATTTCTTTTTCTTTCCACACAGTTCATAAACATTTTTATGATCCCCAATTTTCCTTCGGGAAAATCTTTTAAAAAATTTATGATCACAACCCTCAAATTTATCGATAAAACGGGTATTCGTTCTTTGAAATCCTTAAGATGAGAGATCCTATCCAAGAAGTCTTAAATTTAGACTTGGAATAAAAATTAGATTACTCTGTTCTTTTTCAGTTGATTTGAATCATGCCGAAGGTCTTTACGGGATTGATATGCGCAATGAATTGCTTTTCAATTTTTATGGAAAATAAGAGGTAGGCTGAGTTTGAGAACGAGAAAGGCATGATAATCTCTTCTCTGCGGAATACTTAAGGGTTTATTGAAAGTAGGAATTCCAAAAGCGGGTTAACTTGATATTTAGAATGAATCAACAAAATTTAAGATTTGAGAAACCCGAATATAACGATGAACGACAAAAGCTGAAACTTTTTTTTTAACGGATTTTTTTTTCGTTGAAAGAATATGATAAAGAATAAAAAATTCCTGTTGAATTAGAAAAACAGAAATACAAGCAAAAGGATGAATGGGATATTTTTTTTTTTTTTCTAGGCCAAGCCTGAATACATACAGTATGCACCCGTACATATATGTACCGTATTCCCTCTTGATTTTGGGTAATGCCTAGAAATTTCTTTTGGCTCAAAATTGTCCGTAATTTAGAAGATGAGAGAAAAAAAAAATTTCGAGCTCAAAATTACCCAAAATCAAGAAATTTTTACCCAATATATAGAAATTCAAAAAAAAATTTAACTGTAAAATTCATGGAGATCAATACCTCAGAAAATGATTATAAAGGCCTCGCAGCATGCTAAGATCCTCGAAATCTATATGATACTACCTGAGGGTTTTGCTAATCAAAGGGATATACTTGCTGATGAAATAGAAAATCTCGAGATCAGTTTCCATACTTAGATGATTTTGAAGAGGAGTTTTTGAATAACTCAGAACTTGATTTTGAGTTTTCC
>Ga0182738_1002096_pt1 | contig 24072 bp, 23 predicted proteins | sample eDN5th30CBELigMG_FD_128876 | JGI IMG/M metagenome (GOLD analysis project Ga0182738, IMG submission 128876) | Enriched Miracle-Growth compost microbial communities from Emeryville, California, USA - eDNA 5th pass 30_C BE-Lig MG (version 2)... ...
AAGCCCGGAAGCGGATTCGAACCGCTGACCCCTTCCTTACCATGGAAGTGCTCTACCTACTGAGCTATCCGGGCGGGAGACGGCAGTCTAACGGTCAGCGCAGCAGCGTGACCTGGTCCGAGGCGTTGAGGTGGTGGCGTATCCGTTCAGGGGGTGGCCTGATCGGCTTCGCCGAGTTCTCGGCGAATCCCGGCCGATATCGCGCGTTCGGAAACCTCTTCCATCGCGAACTGGAAGGAGGCAATAAAGGCCTCCGAGGCCAGCGGACGGAGCCGGCGGAGCGAGTCCCGGACCTCGGGCCAGCGATCCCGCGGGCGACCCGCCTTGTCGAAGGGCTCCCAGACCTGCTCGTCGAACAGGCGGATGAACACCTCGGCCACGGCGGTTGAACGTTCCTTGAGGGTCTCGAGCGTGTCGAGGCAATGATCCATCGGCACCCCGATCGCGGCCAATTCGTGGCCGGCCCGGAGCAGCTTCGGAGAAAGCACCTCGAAGCGCCCGTCGCCGAGCGAGCGCATCAGCCCGAGCTCCTCGGAACGACGCAGCCGCTCCTCGTCGAAATCCTCGTCGCTCCACGGCCCCGCGATCTCCCGCAAGGTCATGATCTCCGGCTGTTCATCCTCATAGGGCGCCCGGACATCACGGGTGAAGCGCAGCAATTCCCCGGGGTCCTCGCCGGCGCCGGCGACGATCCGCCGGATCGCTTCCAGGTTGAATCCCTCCTCCTGCAGTTCGCGGATCAGCTCGATCCGGTCGATGTGGTTCTGGCCGTAATAACCGGTGCGGCCGACCACGGTCGGCGGGTCGAGCAGCCCACGGGACTGGTGGGCTCGAATGTTGCGCACCGTCATGCCGGTCCGTTCGGCCAGTTCGCCGATCGTGATCCGCTCGCCTTCCACGTGCTCGGATGTTCCGTTTTTTGAACCCACCTGAAAAGATCGTAGGCGGAAATCGCGTCCGGCACCGGGGTTGACCCTGATGCCACCTAAGGGTCATTCCCAATCGACAAGACCGGTCCGGCCCTTCAGCCTGATGGTCATGAACGAAAAGTCTCCTCCCAAGAAACTCTCTCGCTCCCGAAACGACCGCTACATAGGCGGTGTCGCGGCCGGGATCGCGGAACATTTCAACTTCGACCCGATCTTCGCCAGGATCGCCTTCGTCGCGAGCCTCGCGCTGGGCGGTCTCGGCCTGCTGGCCTATGTCGTGCTGCTGGCCGTGATGCCGGTCGAGGGCGATCCCTCCGAGCCGATGCCGCCCGTCGAGCCGAAGCGGCGCAACCTGATGATCGGCCTTGTGATCGTGGTCGGCATCGTCGGCATCTCCACGGCCGGCTCCGGTGATTTCGCCGGGTGGCTCTTCGGCTTCTGGCCCGGCACGGTCTTCGGGATCCTCTTCTGGGTCGCGGCCGGCGCCGCCATCGCCTGGCTCTACTTCAACGGCAATTTCAAGCTCGGCGACGGCGCCGACCGACCCGACACGGCACCGGCGTCGACTGGGCCCGCCCCACCCCAGGAACCTGACGAGCCCTCCACCGAAGTCGTCACCTACGCCGAATCACCAACCCAGCTGACCCGCACCGAAGTGATGGAGACGCGTCAGATGCGGCCCGAAGGAGGCGACTCCGAACCGAACGCCCCGGATGAGGACACCGAGGCCGAGGGTGGGTCCGCGATGGTCGGCAAGGTCATCGTGTCATTCGCGATCGGTCTGAGCGCGGTGATCGTGTTCTGCATGCTCTTCGTCTTCTCGGCCGGTGTCACGGCCCTGTTCGGCGGGGTGCCGATGGCCGCCCTGGTGATCATCCTCGGAGGCGGCATGGTCTTCGCCGGGGTGCGTGGTCGCCGCCAGCTCTCGCTCTGGCTGCTGACCGCCGCGATCGCCGTGACCCTGCCGATGGCCGCCGTCTCGATCGCTGACCTCAGGGTCGAGGGCAGCTACGGCGACATCAACGAAACGCCGCTCACCATGGTCGACATCCCCGACGACGGGTTCAAGATGGCGGCCGGCGACATGACCATCGACCTGCGCAAGTTCGACTTCGACCGGCAGCGCGAGTTGCAGCTGCCGGTCGAGAGCGGCATGGGACTGACCTCGATCGTCGTACCCGACAACGTGTGTGTGACCGGCAAAGTCCAGGGCAAAGCCGGGGTGATCTCCTTCAGAGGCAAGGAGTCGAACGGCATCGACGTTTCCCAGTCGACCGCTCTGCGTACAACCGAAAACGGTCCGGGCAAATTCGCCCATCCCGAGGTTCAGCTCGACGCCGAGTTCAAACTCGGCGCTTTCGAAGTCGTGGATGGCACGCAGTGGAAACGGTTCGGCAACGGGGGCAGCTTCAGTGAGCACGAAGGCGACTCTGACGCCGCGCAGCGCTCCGCTCGTGAGCGGGCGACCGCCGCCTGCTCCGAGGTTCAAGCTCCCGCAAGCGAGCGGAGGAGTTCCTGAACGAAGCACCTGACAAGCGGCTTCAACGGGACCGCGAAGGCGGGATCATTGCCGGAGTCTGCTCCGGCATCGCGCTGCGCCTGGACGTTGACCCGACCCTCGTCCGGGCCATCACCGTAGTCCTGAACGTGGTCAGCGGCGGGATCGCGGCAATCGGATACATCCTGCTCTGGGTCGCCCTCCCGGTCGCCGGTGAAGGCCCGGCCATCCGGCGCTGGAAGCCGAGGCAGGGCAGCCGGAGCCGGCTCCGCGAGCCGGGATCGGCCCGGCAGTTCAAGGGATCCTGGGCGGTCGGGGCCGGGGCCGGCTTCGTCACGCTCGGCCTGCTTTTCATCTTCCGGGAGACCGGGGTCGGGTGGTCGGACGCGCTGGTCTGGCCCCTGGTCATCGCCGCCGCCGGCGCCGCCTTGATCTGGCGACAGTTCAGCCAGTCAGCGGCCGAACGCGCCGAAGAGGCTGCCGCCGGCGAAGGCCTGGCCGGGAAGCCCACCCGCCGCTCACTGCTCGGTCCCTTCCGGGGCGGCGTCGGGATCGCCCTGCTGCTCGGTGGTGCCGTGCTTTTCCTTTACATCAACGGAGCCCTCAGCGCCGGCGGCGACGTCGCTCTCGCCGGCCTGGTGGCGGTGATCGTGATCGGTCTGGTCGCCGCCCCGATCTGGATCCGCTCCGCCCGCGAGCTCAGCACCGAAAGGGCCGAGCGGATCCGCTCCGAGGAGCGGGCCGAAGTCGCCGCGCACCTCCATGACTCGGTCCTCCAGACGCTGGCCCTGATCCAGAAGAATCCGGATGACAGCCGCCGCATCTCCACCCTCGCCCGCTCCCAGGAGCGCGAGCTGCGCGAATGGCTCTCCGGCAAAACGGAGACCGACCGGGCCGATTCTCTGGCTGAAGCGCTGAAAGTGGTCGCGGCCGAGGTCGAGGAGCGCCATCAGGTGCCGATCGATGCCGTGACAGTCGGCGATCGGCCGCTGGACGAGAACGCGGTCGCCCTGGTCGCCGCAAGCCGGGAAGCGATGACCAACGCGGCCCGCCACGCCGGCGCGGCCGGCCCGGTCCGCCTCTACGCCGAGATCAACCCGGACCGGAGTCTGGTCTTCGTCCACGACCGCGGCCCGGGCTTTGACCCGGAAGTGGTGCCGGCCGACCGGCGCGGTGTGAGGGACTCGATCCTCGGCCGGATGGAAGCGCACGGCGGCCGGGCCGAGATCCGCTCGATCCCGGGTGAAGGAACCGAAGTCGAACTGGTATTGGAGTCGAAATGACCGAGCTGGAAAACACGGGGAGCGAGTCCGGGTCGCGATCGTCGACGACCACGCGATCTTCCGGGCCGGGGTGCGCTCCGAACTCATCGCCGGTGTCGAAGTGGTCGGCGAGGCGGATGGCGTCTCCGAAGCGGTCTTGCTGATCGCGCGCACCACTCCCGACGTCGTCCTGCTCGACGTCCACATGCCCGAAGGGGGTGGTGTCGAAGTGATCCGCCGGATCGCCGGCACCGAGAATCCTCCCCGCTTTCTCGCGCTCTCGGTCTCCGATGATCCCGAGGACGTGGTCTCGGTGATCCGGGCCGGCGCCCGCGGATACGTGACCAAGACGATCTCGGGCCCTGACCTGATCGACGCGATCGAGCGGGTCCATCAGGGCGACGCGGTCTTCTCGCCCCAGTTGGCCGGCTTCGTGCTCGATGCCTTTGCCGGTGCCACCGCTGACGAGCGGGACGACGAGCTCGACCTCCTCACCCCGCGTGAGCAGGAGGTGCTCCGCCTGATCGCTCGCGGCTACATGTACAAGGAGATCGCCCGCCGGCTCGGCATCTCGATCAAGACGGTCGAAGCCCACACCAGCTCGACCCTCCGCAAGCTGCAGCTCTCGACCCGCCACGAACTCGCCCGTTGGGCGACAGAACGAAACCTGCTCGACTGACCCGAGGATGAAGTGGGAAAGCTCACTCCTGGGCGCTACGAATTAGCCCGAGCAGCCGGTCCACGTCCTCCGGCTGCGTGTCCCACGAGCAGACCAGGCGGATAACTCCGGCCTCTCCCGCCTCGAACAGCAGTGGCGAATGCGGAACGGTGGCTTCGACCAGCCGGCGGGCCGGCCCGATCGGCATCGAGACGAAGACGATGTTCGCCTCGACCGCCTGGGCGAGGTCGACCCCATCGGTCCATTCGATGCCATCCGCCAGGAGACGGGCCATCGAGTTCGAGTGGTCGGCGATCTCTTGCCAGAGGCCGCCTTCGAGCTGCGCGTTCAGCTGAGCCGAGACGAAGCGCATCTTCGAGGCGAGCTGAAGCGAACCCTTCCGCAGAACTTCGAATCCGCGGGCCAGTTCCGGGTCGCCGAAGACGACCGCTTCGCCGAAGAGGGCTCCGTTCTTGTTGGCCCCGAGACTCAGCACATCGGCCCCGGCGCCGAGACTGGCCTCGCGTAAGGAGAGTCCCTGGGCGGCAGCCGCGTTGGCCAGTCGGGCGCCATCGACGTGGAGCAGCATCTCGTGCTGGTGGGCGAATTCGGCGAGGGCCCCGATCTCTTCCGGGGTGTAGACGGTGCCGACCTCGGTCGCCTGGGCGACCGAGACGACCACCGGCCAGGCAGCGTGGGGAACGTCCGCCGGATCAGCGAGCCGGGTCTCGGCCAGCTCGGGGGTCAGCTTGCCGTCGGCGGTGTCGACGATCAGCAGCTTGAGCCCCCCGATCGCCTCGGGCGCGGCGGTCTCGTCGATGTGGATGTGGGCGGTCGATGCGCAGATCACCGCCTGATGGGGTCGCGCCATCGCCCTGAGCGCCGCCACGTTTGTCCCGGTTCCGTTCAGCATCGGGAACCCGACCGCCTGCTCACCGAACTCGGCCCGGATCAGCTCGCCGAAGCGAGCGGTCTCGGGATCGGCCCCGTAGGGGTTGGCGTGCCCCTGGTTGGCCCGGACGATCGCCTCCAGCATCGCCGGGTGGCCTCCCGAGCAGTTGTCGGAAGCAAATCCACGTGAGGGCTGATCGGTCATGGCCAGAAGTATGCCGGGATGCGGCCGGCCGGATGGTCGGCCCTGAACCGGGAACCGGCCCATCGCTTTACGGTCCGACCCATTCCGAGCCGGGTCAATAAACTGTTCGGCTCAGCCGGGGGAGTGCCCGAGTGGTTAAAGGGGACTGGCTGTAAACCAGTTGGCTCTGCCTACACAGGTTCGAATCCTGTCTCCCCCATTTCAAAGCGGCCGCCCCAGGGCGGCCGTCTTTATTGGCGCGATCAGCTAGCTTCGCGAAGGCCCTGGGCCTCGGGCAAGGACTTGATCTTCCTCAGGGTCGAGGTTTCGATCTGCCGCACCCTTTCGCGAGTGACGCCGAACGCCTCGCCGCACTCTTCGAGGGTGCGAGGGTTCATCCCACCGAGGCCGTAACGCATGATCAGCACCTCGCGTTCGCGCTCGGGCAGGCTGTTCAGCACCCGCCGCACACCTTCGCTGCGGAGGTTGAGCGAGGCCTCATCGAAGGGCTCCATCTGGTTCTCGTCGCGGACCAGATCGACCAGCTCGGTCTCTTCACCTTCGCCGACCGGCTTCTCCAGCGAGACCGGGGTCTGGGAGACCCGCCACACGTCACGGACCTCCTGCACCGACCAGTCGAGCTCGGCCGCGATTTCCTGCGCCTCGGGCTCGCGGCCCAGATCCTGGACCAGCTGCCGCTCCACGAAATGGACCCGGTTGAGCTTCTCGACCATGTGCACGGGGATGCGGATCGAACGGGACTTGTCGGCGACCGCGCGGGTCACCGCCTGGCGGATCCACCAGGTCGCATAGGTCGAGAACTTGTAGCCGCGGCGGTAATCGAACTTCTCTACCGCCCGGATCAGTCCCAGCGATCCCTCCTGGATCAGGTCGAGGAAGCTGAGACCTCGCCCGAGATATCCCTTGGCGATCGAGACGACGAGTCGCAGGTTCGCCTCGACCATCTGGCGCTTCGCCTCCATGTCGCCGCGCTCGATCCGCTTCGCCAGCTCGACTTCCTGCTGCGCGGTGAGCAGCTCGACCTGACCGATCGAGCGGAGGTAGAGCCGCAGCGAATCGAGGTTGGCATCGGAACCGGCCTCGCCGGCAGCAACCGACGCGGCCGGGTTGGCCGCGGGCGGAATCGGTTCCGGGTCGATCGTCTCGGATTCGCCGAGCTCACTCTCTCCGGTCAGGTCGGTGGAGCGTCCGTCCTCCTCGCCCCCGCGCAGCTCGGACTCTTCCCGGCTGATCAGATCGATGCCCTGCTCGGTCAGCCAGGAGTTCAGCTCCTCGACCTGCCCGCGGTTGATATCGAGCTCGGAAACCGCCTCGGCCACCGCGTCGAACGTGAGATATCCGCGCTCCCGGCCGGAAGCGGCCAATGACTTCAACTCGTCGGTTTCGAACTCCATCAACTACCCCCAATAATGGATTCCCACCTTTGGAAACCCTGAGTTCGTGCGCGGTTGCGGAATTATACGGAGTGTTGCTAACCGGCCAACCCGGCGGGTTACTAGGCTGCAAGTAGGAACATGAATCCCGAAATCGCGCTTTCTCCCAATGCCATTGACGTCCAGGCCTCACAGCCCTCCACCAGGGTGAGCCTTTCCCGGGTCGGTGTGACCGGTGTCGAAAAGGTCATCAGCCTCGGTGAGGACGGCCACTATCACGCCGAGCTCGAGTGTTACGTCGATCTCGCGCCGGACCAGGCGGGGGTTCACATGTCCCGCTTCGAGGAGAACGTCTCGGAGGCGATCGAGGAAGTGGTCGTCTCCCAGTCGATGCGGGCCGAGCAGCTTGCCGCCCGGATCGCCGAGCTGGTTCGGGTCAAGCAGAAGGGCCTGCGGGCGGAGGTTTCGATCACCGCCCGATACGCCGAGAAGATGCCGGCTCCGGTCTCGGGAATCGAGAACCAGGAGATCTACACCCTGCTCGGCACCGCGGTCGCCTCGGAGGAGATCACCCGAACCGTCACCGGGGTCCAGGCCCAGGGCATGACCGCCTGCCCCTGCGCTCAGGAGATGGTCGCCGACCTGGCCCGTGGCCGTCTCTCAGAGAGGGGGTATAACGACGACCAGGTCGAGGAGATCATCTCGACGGTGCCGATCGCAACCCACAACCAGCGCGGCATCGGCACGCTCTGGATCGGCTGCACCCAGGCTTCCTCGACCGACCTCGACGCCCGGGACATGCTGCGTCTCGTCGAGAGCTCGATGAGCTCGGAGATCTACGAGCTGATGAAGCGGCCCGACGAGATGTCCGTCGTGGTCAAGGCCCACAGCAACCCCCGCTTCGTCGAGGATTGCGTGCGGGAGATGATCCGCCAGGTCGTCGAGACTTACCCGAACCTCTCCGAGACCGCCTTCGTCATGGCCCGGCAGGAAAACCTCGAGACGATCCACCGCCACAACGTGGTCGCCGAACGCTTCGGTCTCGTCTCCGACATGCGCCGCGAGATCGCCGGCGAGAACCCGAGCCGCCGCCACCTCACGATGAAGGAGTGGCTGGAGCTCCCGGCCGAGTAGTCCGCCGGATAAGCAGCACCCGACCCGGGCGGGCTAGGCCGGGTCGCGGTGGGCCTTTTCCTTGGCCCGTTGTTCCTCGATCCGCCTGCGGAGGCCGAAGAAGTAGTCGAGCCCGCTGATCACCGTTGCCGCGAGGGCGAGGTAGACCAGGATGTCGGCCCAGAGCGGGGCCGGGTTGAAGATGATCAGGGCGAAGACCGCCGCGATCTGCAGCACGGTCTTGACCTTGCCCATCCAGCTGGCCGCGATCACGACACCGCGGTCGGCGGCGATCGAACGCAGGCCGGTGATCGCGAACTCTCGGGCGATGATCACCATCGCCACCCAGGCGGGCAGGCGATTGAGCGAGACCAGCGAGATCAGGGCCGCGGTGATCAGCAGCTTGTCGGCCAGCGGGTCCATCAGCTTGCCGAACGTGGTGATCGAGTCCCGTGAGCGAGCGATGTAACCGTCGAGCCCGTCGGTGAGGGCGGCCAGAGCGAAGACGATCGCGGCCAGCATGTCGCCGTTCGGGGTGCCGTCGAGCAGCGCGACCACAACCACCGGCACCGCCAGGATGCGGAGCAGAGTCAGGACGTTGGGGAGATTGAGCGGTACCAAAGGGCCGGCCCCGCCGCCTGGCGTCAGACCTTGGTCTCGGTCTTTTCGTCGATCTCGGACTTGGGCTTCTCGCTGTCGTCGCTGCCGCCGCTCAACGATTCGCGAAAATTGCGCACGCCTTGGCCGACCGACTTGGCGGCAGCCGGAATCCGCTTCGGACCGAAGATGATCACGACGATCACCAGCACGATGATCAGCTCGAGCGGACCTATGTTCGGCAGGAAGCCCATTTCCACCTCCTAGTGTACGGACCCGTGAGCGGATCAGATCAAATAGGGCGGTTGGCCTCCCTCGAAGAGCGAGTGACCAAATGCAGGCTTTGCCCCAGGCTGGTCGCCTGGCGGGAGGCGGTCGCCGCCGATCCGCCACGGCGCTTCCGGGGCGAGAGCTACTGGGCCAGGCCGATCCCTGGCTTCGGTGACCCGCGGGCACGAATCCTCGTCCACGGGCTTGCCCCGGCCGCGAACGGCGGCAATCGCACCGGGCGCGCCTTCACCGGCGACCGCTCCGGTGACTGGCTCTTCGCGGCGATCCACCGGGCCGGGCTCTCCAACCAGGCCGAGAGCGTTAGCCGCGACGATGGTCTCGAGCTTTTCGACACGTTCATCAATGCGGCGGTCCGCTGCGCACCACCGGAGAACCGGCCGACCCCGGCTGAACGCGACAACTGTGCTCCGTGGCTGGAAAGCGAGCTCGAGCTGCTCGACCAGGTGCGGGTCGTGATCGCGTTGGGCGGGTTCGCCTGGGATTCGATGTTGCGGACCGTCCGCCAGCTGGGTGGCGAGGTGCCGCGGCCGAAGCCGAAGTTCGGGCACGGCGCCGAAACTCTGCTCCGAGCCCCGACCGCGGGCTGGTCGGGTCCGGCCGCGTGGCTGATGCTGGGCAGCTTCCATCCCAGCCCGCTCAACACCTCGACCAAAAAGCTGAGCGCGGACATGCTCGACGACATTTTTCGCCGGGCCCGGGAACTCGCTGAACTCGCACCCCCACCACGCGCCGACGGCGCCTCTACTTGACGCGGGGCCGTGGCCTGCGAGAATGCCCACATGGTCGGGAGAGGCAAGGGAGATTCCGCCACAAGGCGGAAGGGTCGCGTGGCGATCATCGGTGCCGCAGTCGCCGGCATCTGCCTATTCCTGGTCGCCCCGGTGATCGGCGACGGCTTGAACAGCCATCCCGCGCCTGCACCGCAGATCATCGCGGCGACCCATCCCGCCACTTCGCTCCAGGTCGCAGGGGCGCGTGGCCTGGCCGATTCTTCGGCGTCCGTGGCGAAGAAGAAAATGAAGAAGAAGCGGAAGCCGCGAACGGTCGTGCGGCGGGTCACCATCTCTTCCCGGATCACCGACCAGGAGATCCTGACCGAGGAAGGCAAGGGCACCTTCATCGGCATCAAGTGCCCGACCGGCTCGAAGGCGATCTCCGGTGGCGTTCTCAGCAAGTACATCAACCTGCTGGTTTCGTCTTCGGCGCCGAATCAGCCGTTGACCAAGAAGTACACGCCGAACATCTGGTGGCTGACCGTGGTCAACGTGAACGTGGACGGCAACGGCGGCACCCTGCCCTGGCAGGGCGTGGTCAACTGCATGGCACCGGTGCGGCTCGGCAGCAACAACAGCTGACCCCGCCGGCCGAGGCCGAGGCCGGAGTCGTATTACTCGCTCTCGTAGCGGGAGATGCGTTCGCGTTGGAAGGGATCGAACCGCAGCAGGATCAGCCAGAGGACCGGGGTCCAGGCGCCGATCAGCAGGGCGAGCGGTGCGGTGGCCAGGAAAACACCCGCCATGTACCAGCTTGACTTGAGTGAGCTCTCGAGATCCCAGCCGTAGTCGGGGTCGCCCAGCCGCTGCTTGAGGATCGTCCTGATCATCAGCGCCTGGGCCGCCGCGACGAGGGCAAGGTTGAGGATGTAGAAGACCGCGCTCAGGGTCACCTCGGTGCCGTACTCCCCGATCAGCTGGGTCGAGAAGGGAAGCAGCACGATGCCGCCGAGATAGAGCATGGTCAGGCCGATCAGAAGCGAGTCGTACTCCTTGACCATCCGCATCAGCCGGTGGTGGTTGATCCAGAAAATCCCGATCACGATGAAGCTGATCACGAAGGCAATGAAGTCGGGCAGCATGTCGTCGAGCTCGTTCAGGAACCCGCTGTTCGAGGTCAGTCCTTGTGGCACCTCGATCTGCAGCACCAGCAATGTGATCGCGATCGCGAAAACACCGTCGGTGAAGGCGAGGATCCGCGAAAGGTCCCGCCCCCGCTCGAGGCTCGGGAGTTTCTTTCCCTTTTCACCGGAATCTGGCACCGCGAGCATCCTGCCATCCCCACCGGACGAACCCATCCGCCCCTCTCCACCTACAATGCCCCTCCAGCGCCGACGTAGCTCAGTTGGTAGAGCACTTCACTCGTAATGAAGGGGTCACCGGTTCGACTCCGGTCGTCGGCTTCGGGATTCTCGGCTTGTTGGGCCGGGGCGAGGGAGTTTTGCGGAGTGCCCGTATCGGGATAGGGTGTTCCCAGGGCAGTTTCAGCAGCATTGGGGATCTGAGTGAATTCGGAAACGCATAGAAGGTGCTTTTCTCGGACTGGAATTTCCGGTTACTTGGGATCTGTGTTGGCCGTGGGGGCGATTCTGTTCGGGCTCCTGGCCGGGTATGCGGGGGCCGCCGGGACCGGTTCGATCTCGGGCACCGTGACCGGGGGAGCGACGGGTGGGACAGTTCTGACACCGGGCCCTTGCGTCGCGGCATATGACTCGGATGGTGACCAAGTTGACTACCAGGTCACAGACCGCGACGGCCACTACAAGATCGACGGGCTGAGTCCAGGTGAATACCGGCTTGAATTCATTGACTGCTCCCTCAGACTTGGCCCGCCCCCCGATCCGTACATCGTCTGTGTCGGTGCCAGGGCCGTCTATTGCTTGCTCCCTGGCCTACCGAGCAAGTTCTACGACAACATGGCAACGCTCGCGGCCGCTACTCCGGTAACGGTCGTCGACGGGGAAGAAACAGCAGGAATAGACGGCGACTTGGGTACCGGCACCGTGACCGACGATTCAGACAACACCCCGGGAACCGATGACGGGAAAGCGATCCCGTCCGACCCACCCGACCCACCCGACCCGACCGTTTACAAGGCCGTGCTCGACAAGGTGACCGTCAAAGGTCCAGCCAGGGTCAGGAAGGGCAAAGTGGCGACCTTCAAAGTGAAGATCAGAAACTCGGGGAACACAGCGGCTACTGGAGTGAAGCTGAAGGTTCACGGCAGGGGAGTTCGGGTCAAGGTGGTTATTGGAAAGATTCCGGTCGGCAGCGTCCGGACCGTCAAGGCCAAGGTGAAGCCGAAGAAATCAGGTAAAGCGAAATTCGCTTTCAGCGTGACCTCTACGAACGCCGGCCACGAGATCGTCCGGTATCGCTGAGGAAGGATTCCAGCGCCGACGCCGGTCGTCCGCTTTAGGCGCAGACCGTTGCTTGTCCGCTTTGTCGTGACGGAAAATTGGATCTGTCAGCGTTATTTGCTGACAGATTCGATTTCGCGGTTGATCCGGCGGAGCCAGGGGCGGCCCGATCATGCCTCGCGCCCCAGTTCAGGCTTCCTGTGAAAGGAAGTACTGGATCTCGATTTCGTTGTCAGGCTTCCTGTGAGAGGAGGTACTGGATCTCGATTTCGTTGCGGATCTCTTTGCGGAGGCGATCTTCGAGGGCCTGCTTCTTACCCGTGATCTTGGTTCGGCTCTTCTGAGCCTTGGTCAGCTTCCCGAGAAGCTTCTCGGGGAAACCCTCTACGACTTCGAGCCCCACACCCAGCTCCGCGGCGGCCTGCCTAATCCAGCCGGCGATCGAGTCGCGGGCCCGCGGATCGACGAAATAGATCTCGCACTTGGCATTCTCGCGGCCGGGCTGCCGCTTGATCGCCGCGAATCTGAGGATGTCCTCGGTCACCTTCGGCAAGTCGATGCTTTCGAGCTTGCCGGCGTGCGCGTTGACCTCGACCATACGACTGCCGGTGGAGTTGACCCCATCCAGCGGGTACTCGAAGCCGCCGAACTCGACCTTGGCCGGTTCCAGAGTCTTATAGCCGGGCGTCTCACGAAGGATGTCGAGCGACTTTCGGACCGCCTTGTGATGAAGCTCGGTCAGGGACGGACGCTTTTTCTTGCTCTTCGAATCCTTCTTTTTCTTCTTGCCCATGATTGGACTTCTATCCGATCAGGCCGCGACCCGGCCTGGCCCGAGTGCTTCAATGGTCTTCGAGGAAAGGAGCTTCCAAATGCCTGATCGCTTATCGGTCGGTGACGATGAGGCCCGAAACTCGGAGACGGAGAGTTTCCGGTTCTGCACGATCGGCCACTCTGATCGCAGCCTGTCGGAGTTCGTCGCGCTGCTCAGGCACTCCGCGATCGAGATGGTGGTCGATGTTCGCCGGCTGCCCGGGTCCAACCGGTTCCCACAGTTCAACCAGGACGACCTGGCCGCGGCACTGGCCGAAGAAGAGATCGGCTACTCCTGGGCGAAGGGCCTGACGGGACGGCGGCCGAAGAGCAAGACCGTACCCGCCGAAGTCAACGCGTGGTGGAAAAACCAGAGCTTCCACAACTACGCCGACCATGCGCTCTCGGACGAGTTTCGGGAGGCGCTGGTGGAATTGCGGGAGCAGGGCCGCACCCGTCGCCTGGCAGTGATGTGCTCCGAGGCCGTCTGGTGGCGCTGCCATCGGCGGATCATCGCCGACCACCTCCTCGCCGCCGGAGAGAAGGTCTCTCACATCATGAGTGGCGATCAGGTCAAGCCGGCCGAGCTTTCGGGCGGGGCGCAGGTCCAGCCGGACAACCGGATCTTCTACCCTGCGGGCGATTAGGCCGGCTCCCCTGTTCGAGCGGTAGCGACCTGGCCTATTCTGGAAACCAACGGGATGAGCGGGTTCGATCGACAGCGATCAGAGATGGACTGCGGTCGGCAAATACGCCTGCCGCTGGTTGGCGTGATCGCGCTCATGCTCGCCTGCATGCTCGGTGTGCCCTCGGCATCAGGCAAGGTCTCGGTCTTCCCCTCCCCGGGGACGCCCGTTGCGTCGGAGACAACAACCTTCAGCTTCCGCGGGTTGAAACCTGGCTGGCTCGGCGCGGTGGAGATCACCGGATCGGTGAGCGGACCCCACGGGATCGCCCGCCGGGTCCGGCACTCCGACGGGCGTGGGGTCAGTCTCGTGCCCAGGCGCCGGTTCGCCTACGGGGAGATCGTCCGGGTCCGCACCAACCGGGAGATCCGCCTGGCGAGGCATGGCGACTTCCGCATCCGGATCGGCCGGTTCACCGGGGGCTCGAAGAAGACATCGCATCGCCTGCGGCCACCGAAGAAGGGGCTCAAATCAAGGCCCGATCTGAAGCTGCCAAGGATCAAGGTGGCCCGCACCTCGACGATGGAGGCACCGGGGGACTACTTCCTCGGCTTCCGCAACGGCGGCCTCACGATCGTTGACAACCAGGGCCGCGTCACCTGGTTCAAACCGACCGTCTTCGGCTTCAACAACTTCGAACCGCAGACCCTCCACGGCCGGCCGGTCCTCACCTATTTCCGCACCCCCACCCCGAACCGCGACGGGGCTTACGTGATCCTCAACCGGCACTACCGGAAGATCGCCGAAGTCACCCCCGGCAACGGCTACAAGGCCGACATGCACGAGTTCCACCTGACCGGGCGGGGCACCGCGCTGATGCTCTCGTACCGGACCACCCGTTGGAACCTCAAAGCGGTCGGTGGGCCGGCCGACGGACCGGTTGCCGACTGCGTGGTTCAGGAGATCGACCTGAAGACCGGGGCGGTTCTCTTCGAGTGGCATGCGCTCGGCAACATCGGACTCCGGCGGAGCCGGGAGCGACGCGCCGGCCCGGGCTCGTGGGACGCCTTCCACCTCAACTCGATCGAACCGGACGGCAACTCTTTCTTGGTCTCCTCGCGGTGGGCCAGCTCGATCTACCGGATCGGCCGGGCCACCGGCCGGGTCAAGTGGACCCTGCGCGGCGACGGTGGCAAATCGGATTTCAGGGTCGGCCCTCGAGCCCGGTTCACCGGTCAGCACGATGTGAGGCGCCTGTCGAACGGCGAGATCTCCCTCTTCGACAACGCGGGAGTGCCGGGCCGCCACGCGGCCAGCGTGCTGATCCTGAAACTGAAAGGCAAGGGCCGCAAGCGCCGCGCGGTCAGGGTGGCCCGTTATCGCAACCCGGATCACGCAGCCAGCGCCGCTACGGGTGGCGCCCAGGTGTTACCGGACGGCAACGTGCTGGCCGGCTGGGGCAACACCGACTCGCTGACCGAGTTCAGCCCGGAAGGGAAAGTGCTCTTCCACGCCCGACAGGGATCATCTTCCTACCGCGCCCGGAAAGTCGAGTGGGCAGGCATCCCGAACGGTCGACCGGCGATCGCCAGCCGCCGCGGCAAAGGCGACGAGGTGACCGTCTATGCCAGCTGGAACGGAGCCGGGAACATCGCTCGCTGGGAGGTACTGACCGGATCCGACACGGACCATCTGGCGTTGGCCGCGAGCGCGGATTGGCGCAACCTCGAGACCGCGATAGCCGTGCCATCGGTGGACGGCAAGATCCAGGTAGTCGCCTACGACGAAAGCGGCCGCGAACTGGGCCGTTCGGCTCTGGTGCCAGTCGGCCGGCGATCGCGCTGATTCGCGATCGCGCGGCCGCATACTCGGGCTGAGCGCCGACCTCGAAGCCCCTCGGGTGCGATGAATTCAGGCCGGGCCGGCCGGGCGGTCCCGGTCCCGACCCATCCGGTTCCCCCGCCGAGTAGAACCCCAAAAAAGGATCCCGAAGAGTTGATCGCGTCAGGCGGCGCTCAGGCGTCGAGCAGGGCGGCGACCGCGAGGGCGACCTGTCGACCACGCTCGGTCAGGGCGTACTCGGTGTAGGGCGGACGGCCCGCGACCGTGTGTCGTTCGACGATCCCCGCCTCCTCGAGCTGTTCGAGGCGCTGCGAAAGCGTGGTCGGTGAGACTTCGGGCAGCGACTGCTTGAACTCATTGAAGCGGGTGGCGCCGCTGGAGCAGGCGTAGATCGTCGCCATCGTCCAGCGGCGCTCGAGGACCAGCGCGGTCTCCCGCATCTCTGCGGGGACCGGCTGGCAGTTGTTACATCGATGCGACATCCGCGGTGCTCCCGGCCGGCTCGAGGGCCAGGTCGATCACTTCCTCGACGCTGGAGACCGGGTGGAAGGTCATCGCTTCTCGGACCTCTTCCGGCACGTCATCGAGATCGGCCTTGTTGCGGAAGGGCAGGAACACGTCGGTCAGCCCGGCCGCATGGGCGGCCAGCACCTTCTGCTTGAGCCCACCGATCGGCAACACGCGACCTTGGAGCGTCACCTCACCGGTCATGCCGACCGTGTGCTTGACCGGTCGTCCGGTGAGCAGTGAGACCAGAGCCGTGGTCATCGCGGTGCCGGCGCTCGGGCCGTCCTTCGGGATCGCCCCGGCCGGCACATGCAGGTGGAACTCGCGGTCGAAGGCATCGGCCGCGATCCCGAGCTGCTCCCGGTGGGAGCGCACGTATGAGAGAGCGATCCGGGCCGATTCCTTCATCACGTCGCCAAGCTGACCGGTCAGGACCATGCCCTTGTCGCCGTCCATGGCGGTCGCCTCGATGAAGAGCACGTCACCGCCGGTGCCGGTCACGGCCAGGCCGGTCGAGACTCCGGGGATCGCGGTCCGTTCGACCGATTCCTGCCAGAACTTCTGTTTGCCAAGTGCCTCACGGAGGAACTCTTCGTCGACCTTCACCGGCGCCTCGGCTTCACCGGAGGCGATCCGCGTCGCGGCCAGACGCATCAGCTTGCCGACTTCCCGTTCGAGCTGGCGCACGCCGGCCTCACGGGTGTACTCGGCGATCAGGTCAGCCAGGACCACGTCATCCACCTCGACCTCGTCCTCGGCCAGACCGTTCCGCTTGACCTGCCGCGGGAGCAGGTAGTCACGGGCGATCGCCCGCTTCTCCTCGACCGTGTAACCGTCGAAGGGGATGATCTCCATGCGGTCCAACAGAGGTGCCGGGATCGTGTCGAGCATGTTGGCCGTGGCCAGGAAGACGACCTGCGACAGGTCGACTTCAACGTCCAGGTAATGGTCCCGGAAGCTGTGGTTCTGGGCCGGGTCGAGCACCTCGAGCAGGGCGGCCGAAGGGTCGCCGCGCCAATCGGCACCGACCTTGTCGACCTCGTCCAGCAGGATCACCGGGTTCATGGTCTCCGCGTCGCGAAGCGCCCGGACGATCCGGCCCGGCATCGAGCCGATGTAGGTGCGGCGGTGGCCGCGGATCTCGGCCTCGTCATGAACCCCGCCCAGCGAGATGCGGACGAACTCGCGGCCGAGCGCCTTCGCGACAGACTCGCCGATCGAGGTCTTACCGGTGCCGGGTGGACCGACCAGGGTCAGGATCGCACCGTCGGCCCGGCTGTCGGCCTCGACCTCGCGCTCCTGGCGAAGCTTGCGCACCGCCACGAACTCGGTGATCCGTCGCTTGACGTCATCGAGCCCGGCGTGATCGGCGTCGAGCACCTCACGGGTGTGGGCCGGATCGAGCTTCTCGTCGGAGCGCTTGCTCCACGGCACCGCGATCAGCCAGTCGAGGTAGCTGCGGATCATCGAGCTCTCGCCGGACTGCTCGCCTTGGCGTTCGAGCCGCCGCAGTTCCTTCTCGGCCTGCTCCTCGACTGCTTCCGGCATGCCGGCTTCAGCGATCTTCTGTTCGTACTCCTCGATCAGGCTGGCGTCATCGTCGCCGAGCTCCTTGCGGATCGACTTCATCTGCTCGCGCAGGAAGTACTCGCGTTGCTGCTGCTGGGCGCCCGACTCGACGTCGTCGCGGATCTTGCTGCGAACCTGGAGTTCGGTCAGCCGCTCGCGCTGGAACTCGACCGCCTTCTCGAGGCGGGCGGTCACGTTGAGCGTGTCGAGCAATTCGAACTTCTGCTCGTAGGTGAGGTCGGGGCTGAGACCGGAGGTGTCGGCCAGTTCGCCCGGCTCGGACACGTTGCGGAGGAAGGCGGTGATCCGGCTGTCGGCGTTCCGCAGCTCGAGGATCTCCTCGACGATCGCCCGGTACTCACGGACCAGCTCCTTCGTGTGTTCGTCCTCGGGATGCCCGTCGTGGATCTCCTGAACCTCGATCCGGAGCGCGTCGGGGTCGAGTTCGTCGGAATGGGCGACCCCGGCCAGGCCGCGGCGCAGACCGATCAAGGTGGCGACCGTGTCACCACGCGGCGAGGTGCCCTTTTCAACCACGTCGGCGATCACGCCCACTCGGGCGAACTCGCCTTCGCGGCGGGGCAGAAGGAAGACCTGTTCCTCGTCACCGACGTCGATCTGAAGCGTCGCCGTGACCGAGGGGAAAACTATTGCGTCATCGAGTGGAACCAGCAGAAGATCCATTAGTAAGTCCAGTTTCTGTAGTTAGTCCTACCCACAGCGTAGCGGACTTGGTTGCGCTGTCAACCACCTCGGGCTTCAGAAGCGTCCGACCGTCACAGCGGCGGCCCACACCAGAGTTGCTGATTCACGCCGTCAGGCCCGGGTAATGCGCACGTCCATGCGATCGATCCCGTAGATGCCGCTGACCGCTTGGAGTTCCGTGAGCCCGTTCAACTCGATCGACTCGACGTGCTCGGCAAAAAACCTGAGCCCCTCTTCGAGCTCGGCCCGCGCGAGGTTGGCGCCGACGCAGTAATGGATACCGGCGCCGAAGGTCAGCGGACGGGTTCGGTCGCGCTCGGCCAAGATGTTGAACTCGCGTGGATTTTCGAAGGCGTCCGGGTCGCGGTTGCCGGTGAAGGAGCAGATCACCAACAGCGTTCCGGCCGGAAAGGTCACCTCGCGATACTCGACGTCCTCGGTCATTTGCCGGGCCGTGAAGGCCGTGATCGGCTCGAACCGGAGCACCTCGCTGACCGCCCGCGGCACCATCTCTTCAGGATCTTCGCGCAGCGCCTGCCACTGTTCGGGTTTGCCGGCCAGCAGCCTGATCGCGTGGGCGAACTGACTCTGGGTGGTGTCGACCCCGCCGACCAGGATGTTGAGGACCAAGTTCCGGAGCTCCTCGTTGGAGAGCCGCTCCCCTTCCTCTTCGGTCCGGATCAACGTCGTGATCAGATCGTCGGCCGGACGATCGCGACGCTGCTCGATCAGCGGGTCCACCCACTCGTAGAACTCACCGACCTTGGCCTGCATCGCCTCGACCGTCCCAGGGTCGGAGAGCGCGATCGGGTCGAACTGGCGCTGGATCCACTCGGACCAGTCGTGGAGTCGTTGCGCGTCAGAGACGGGAGCGCCCATCACCCGGGCGATCGTCTGCGAGGGATAGGGTCGGCTGAAGCGGGAGACGAAATCGAACTGATCCGTTTCCAGCTCGACCCAGAGGCTCTCGAGGATCTCGCGCATCGCCGGCCGCCATCCGTTCGCGGCCCGCGGGGTGAGCGCCGGGTTGACCAGACTTCGCAGCCGGCGGTGACCATCGCCGCGCCGGTTGATGATGTTGGCATCGATCTGCTCTCGCAGCGGACCGTCCTTGACCCCGAAGAGATCGGCGATCACCTGCCCGGGAAACTCAGCCTCCTTCGAGCGCAGGAAGAACTCGCCGGCTTCCCGGTCCACGACGATCAGCGAGAGCGGCCCTTGCGCCAGCCAGTGGCCGGAGTCGAGCAACCCATTCGCTTCAACATGCCAGCGCCAACCCGAAAGTGCAGGGTCCGCCGGATCAAGCTCGGGCAAATCCAGCTCGGTTACCAAAGTTGACATTCCCGCAGATTACTCGCGCGCTCACCGGCAGCCGCAACCCGATGTAGCCGGCGCAACTGCGGTCAAGAATCGGCGAACTTGTAGCCGATTCCCCTGACCGTCAAGACGAGCTCCGGCCGTTGCGGGTCGGTTTCAACCTTTTGGCGGAGGTTGGAGATGTGGACGTCGCAGGCCCGTTCGTCGCCGTCGAACTCGGTCTGCCAGAGCTCTTCCATGATCTGAGAGCGGCGGAAGACCTCGCCGGGCCGGGCCGCGAGCAGCCGCAGGAGCTGGAACTCGGAGCGGGTCAGGCTGACCGTGTTGCCGCGGATCGTGACCACGTGGCGGGCGAGGTCGATCGTGACCGGTCCGGCCACGATCTTGGTCTGCTCGGGGGCCGGTGCGCGGTCCAGTTCACGACGGCGCAACTGCGCCCGGACCCGGCCCAGCAGCTCACGGACCGAGAACGGCTTGGTCACGTAGTCGTCGGCGCCGACTTCCAGGCCGACCACCTTGTCGACCTCCGCGTCCTTGGCGGTCAGCATGATGATCGGCACCGTGGACCGGGAGCGGACCTCGCGGCAGATGTCGAGGCCGGACTTGCCGGGCATCATGATGTCGAGGATCAGCAGGTCGAAATTGAAGTCGCCGGCGAGGCGTTCCTCGGCGTCGGTGCCGTCCTCGGCCGCGGTCACCTCGAATCCCTCCTGGGCCAGCGCGTAGCCCACGGAGTCGCGAACCGAGGGCTCGTCATCGGCGATCAGGATGCGCCCCGCGGCGCCGTTCATGGATGGAATCGTGTTCATGCGATCGGTGTTTTCGACTGGTCTATCAGAGGAAGCCGGACCCAAAAGGTACTGCCCTCGCCCTCAACAGAATTTGCGCCCATCTCCCCGCCCATCACATCGGCCATCCGACGGGCGATCGCCAAGCCCAATCCGAAGCCTTCCTGACGCCGTGTCTCGGAGCGTCGGTAGAAGCGTTCGAAGACCCGTTCGATCTCCGCCTGAGGGATTCCGGTGCCGGTGTCGATCACTTCCAGAATCATCTCGCTGTCGCCGATCCGGCGGCCGCGGATGATCACCGACCCGGGGGCCGGGGTGTTCTTGCAAGCGTTCGTGACCAAACCGATCAGCACCTGGCGCAACAGGGTCGGATCGCCCTTTGCGGCCAGATCTGGTTCGACGTCGGTTCGCAGCTCGAGGCCAACCGGCACGTCGACCGCCGCCTCCACGTCCTTGACTGCCGCCGCGATGTCGACCACCTCGACCTCGCCGGTGCCGAGCGCCTCGACCCGGGCCAGGGTGAGCAGCGACTGGGTCAGCCGGGACATCCGCTCGGCGTCGGCGGAAAGCCGGTTGAGGAAATGATCGCGGGCCGGCGGGTCGTCCTTGGCGCCGGATTGGAGCACTTCGATTGCGCCGGAAATGCCGGCCAGCGGATTGCGCAGCTCGTGAGCGGCGTTGCTGACGAAGTCTCGCTCGGCGAACTCTTTGCGCATCTCGTCGGTTCGATCGCGGACCACGACCAGTACCGCCCCCTCGTCCGGCAGCGAGCGGGCCTGGAGGGCATAGGCGCGGTCCCCCATGCGCAGCGCCGGGTGGGCGGCGAAGCCCTCGGCCGCCGCGCGCTTGACCGAGGTCATCATCGCCTCGGGCGCCCGGCCGCCGCCTTCGAGCAGCGCGTTGGCGGCAGCGTTGTGGAAGCGGACCTCGCCGCTGTCGTCGATCACCATGACGGCGTCACCGAGACCGTCGAAGATCGCAGCCAGTTTGTCCCGGTCGGCGGTAAGCACACCGAAGCTCTCCTTGAGGGAGACCCGCATCGAGTCAAGCGAGCGAGCCAGATCGGCGATCTCGTCGCGTCCGGTGACCGGCAGGCGCACGTCGAAATTGCCGGAAGCGAGGTCATCGGCCTTGGCCGCGATCCGCTTCAGGCGGGCGGTGATCACCGAGGCGATCCCCACTCCGACCAGGGTCCCGATCAGGATCGCGATCAGAGCGGCACGGAGGCTTTCCGAGCGCAGCTTGTCGATCGCGGAGCGAATCACCACCGGACGCGAGTAGCGGCCGACCACCGCGCCCTCGATCGAGCCGAGGTCATTGACCGGAATTCCGACCACTGCGATCTCGCCTCCCTTCAGATCCCTCGAAGGCCGCTCACCTTCGAGCGCCTGCTCGAGCATCTCCTGGTAGGCCTTGCTGTCGGGGAAGGTCGCAGCCGGGTTCTCCGGCGCGATCAAGTCACCATCATTGTCGAAGTACCAGGCCGTGTATCCCTCGCCGTTGGCCGCCTCCAGCTCGGCCTTCGAGTCGACGTCGGTTTCGCTGAGGCGGTCGGCGAGGCGGACCGTGCGCCCGACCGCGAGCTCGGTCGAGCGTTCGTTCAGCACGTCCTGGCTCTTGTCGGTGATGAACGAATAAAGGATGCCGGCGGTGAGGAAACAGACCAGCGTGAAGCCGGCGGCCAGCCAGACGCGCATGCCGATGTGGCGACGACGCGGGGGGCGAACCTGCCGCCGACGGCCGGCAGTGGGGCTGCTCGCGGGGTTGCCAGGACTGCTGGTCATTGGCGCGGACCCTATTTCATGCCAGAATCGCGGCGTGAGGAAGCTCGTCTTCATCCCGGCCTGGAACGAGGAAGGGTCGATCGAAGCCGTGATCGCCGACGCCCGAGAGCATGTGCCAGGGGCCGACATCATGGTCGTCGACGACGGCTCCACCGACCGCACCGCGGGCCTCGCACGACGGGCCGGTGCCCTGGTCGCTTCCCTGCCCTTCAACCAGGGGGTCGGCGCCGCCCACCAGACCGCCTACATCTTCGCCCTCCGGCATGGATACGAGATCTGCGGCCAGCTCGACGGCGACGGCCAGCATCCCGCCTCCGAAGTCGCCCGGCTGATCAGCGAAGTGGAAAGCGGTGCCGATCTCGCGGTCGGTTCTCGTTTCGCCGAGGACGCCAATCCGGACGTTCCCGAGTACAAGTCGACCTTCGCCCGCCGGATCGGCCAGCGGCTGTTCAGCCTGCTGGTCTCCACCTCGACCCGCCAGACCTTCACCGATACGACCAGCGGCATGCGGGCCCTGAACATGCGGGCCATGGATCTCTTCGCCGAGCGTTACTCCTCCGAGTTCGCCGAGGTGGAGTCGCTTCAGCAGGCGGTCCGGGCCGGCCTGGTGGTGCGGGAGGTTCCGGTTCACATGCTGGCCCGTGAGTACGGCCACTCCTTCATCGGTCCCGTGACGTCCGCCTATTACATCTTCAAGACCCTGATCGTGCTGCTGATCGGCCAACTCCGGCCCCGGCAGGTGAGCGAGTGAACTTTCTCTACGCCGCGACCGAGCCCGTGGTCCGGCTCACTCCGCAGGCACGGATCCTCGGCGCGATCCTGGCGATCGCCTTCATGGCTCTGATCCTCGACCTGATCCGCCGCGACAAGCTGCTCGAGCGCTACTCGATCGTCTGGTTCCTGCTCGGCATCGGGATGCTGCTCGGCGCGATCTTCCCGGTCCTGCTCGAGTGGCTCGCCAAGGCGATGGGCGTCCGCGACGTGACGATCGCTCTCTTCTCGCTCACCCTGCTGATCCTGCTCGCGCTCTCGCTGAACTTCTCGGTGATCGCCTCGCGCCAATCGAAGCAGATCACCCGCCTCGCCCAGCAACAGGCGATCGACGGGGTCGAGGAGGAAAGCGAAGAAGGCGTCGGTTCCGAGCAACGACATTGAAGTTTTCAGTCGATACGACCGGTAACTTCAATGTCGACGATCAGTGGCGAAGGATCGCTTCGAGCCGGAAGGCCAGCGCCTCGAGGGCGAGCTCCTCGCTGACGTTGAGCTGAAAGCTGCGGCGCGTCTCCTGGATCAGGCTGACCGACTTTCGGGCCTGGCCAAGCTCGATCTGGCCGGCCTGAGCCTCGAGCAGTTCGAGCCGATCCTGGTTGAAGGCGAGGTTGGGGGCGTCGGCGATGATCGTCGCCCAGTCCCGCGCCCAGGCGGCCGCGAGGTGAAGGCCGAGATCGAGCATGCCGGTGCGGGTCTTGCGCTGAGCCCGTCGCACCGCCTCCTCCATCTCGGTCTTCGTGTGCTTGATGCCCTCCTCCTTCTCGGAGTCGAACTCGGCCTGGACCAGCTCGCCGGAATGCTCGCCGGCCGATTTGGCCTGGTTCAGCAACTCCAGCCAGGGCGAGTCCGCGAAATCGTCTTCGAGCGCGCAGGTCATGAAACTCGCCGCAGCCGACCTCAGCGCGCTGCCTCGGCGACCGGCCAGGAAGCGGGCCCGACCGAGGTCGCCGGCCGCCAACTTGGCGGCCGCGTGCAGTTCCTCCGGGCCGGCCAGCCCGTCCAGCTCGGCCTCTATCACCTCTGGCGAAAGCGCACCGAACTCGATCATCTGGCAGCGCGAGGCGACGGTCGGCAGCACTCCTTCGCTTTCAGCCGAAAGCAGGATCAGGTGCGCGTGCGGGGGCGGCTCCTCGAGGGTCTTCAGCATCGCGTTCTGGCTTTCCTCGTTCAGCGCCTCGGCCGCCTCGATCACGAAAACCCGGGCCGTGCCCTCGAAAGGGCTGAGCGGCGCTTGGTGGATCACGCGTTCGCGAATCTCCCGCACCGCGTGGCTCATCCCCTTCGGGGCGAGCCAGACCAGGTCCGGGTGGGGCGACGGGTCCATCAGGGCGCGGCGCCGGGTTTCTTCCGGGTTCTCGCTGCCGGCGGTGAGGATCTCAGCCGCGAAGGCCCGGGCGGCC
>Ga0182738_1002097_pt1 | contig 24069 bp, 22 predicted proteins | sample eDN5th30CBELigMG_FD_128876 | JGI IMG/M metagenome (GOLD analysis project Ga0182738, IMG submission 128876) | Enriched Miracle-Growth compost microbial communities from Emeryville, California, USA - eDNA 5th pass 30_C BE-Lig MG (version 2)... ...
CGAAGCTGGACCGGTACCCGGATCTGAAGTTCAAGCTCGACCCTTCGCTCGATTGGGACGATCGATTGATCGATGAACTGGTCGCGACCGGCGCGGTGAACACGCTCGACCTGAAGGGCCAGTACAAGGGAACGGTGGTCGACATCGAAACCGATCCAGAGCTCTACCGCCGGCTGCTCGATGCCTTCCCCGAAGCCTGGATCGAGGACCCGGATGTGACCCCGGAAACCCGCGAGGTGCTGAAGCACGACTGGCGCCGGGTGACCTGGGACGCCCCGATCCACTCGGTCGAAGACATCGCCGCGCTGGAGCACAAGCCGACCGTGATCAACATCAAGCCTTCCCGCATGGGTGGCCTGAAATCAACCTTCGACGCCTACGACTACTGCGAGGCCGAGGGGATCGGCGCCTACGGCGGCGGGCAGTGGGAGCTCGGAGTCGGCCGCGATCAGATCCAGTACCTGGCGGCGCTCTTTCATCCCGACACTCCGAACGACACCGCACCGGTCGGCTACAACGCGGCGGAGCCCGAGCCTGGACTCCCGGTGAGTCCGATGAAGGTGCCCGGAAACGGCTTCGGAAAGCCGGATCAGAGTTAGAGGCATCTAACTCCGATTGCGGCCGACCAAAGCTACGAGGTGCGCTAGGTTGAGGTCGGCGACCTGAACCCACCCCCTCACGAACGGAGCAGACCATGGCCAATCAGAAGAGTTTCGGCAAGGCACTAAACGAGCAGATCTCGAACGAGTTCGCCGCCTCCCAGCAGTACGTGGCGATGGCCGTCTACTACGACAGCGAGACCCTGCCGCGGCTGGCCTCGTTCTTCTACCGGCAGGCGCTGGAGGAACGTGAGCACGCGATGATGATGATCCAGTACCTGCTCGACGTCGACGAGGAGATCGAGGTCCCCGACATCAAGTCGCAGCCGACCAAGTACGAGGACGGGATCACCCCGGTCAAGGAAGCGCTGGCCCAGGAGGAGCGGGTCTCGAACGAGATCTTCAGCCTCTTCGAGCTGGCCCGCGAGATCAAGGATTACCGGGCCGAGCACTTCATGACCTGGTTCGTCAAAGAGCAGGTCGAGGAGGTCGCCCTGATGGGAGACCTGCTCAATGTGGTCGAGCGTTCGAAGGAGAACCTGCTGCTTGCCGAGGAGTACATCGCACGCGAGGGACTCGGCGAGGAAGGCGACGATCCAACCGCGCCGCCCCCGGCCGGTGGCCAGTAAAGCTTTCACCCGGTTGATGTGAGGTCGGCTCCCCGATCCTGCGGTATCCTCGCTTGAGGAGGGGCCGGCAGGACCGGTCACACAAGGGAGAGGGCGGGGAGCCCGCCAGGAGGAGTTGCATATGTCAGTTGTTGTTCGTTCTTGGTCGGCACGGCTTTGCGTGCTGGCGGCTGCGGCGCTTTGCCTACTGGCGGTCACCGCCAGGGCACAGGCGGCCGACCCAGCGGTATTCGATGTTGGTGCTGCCTCTTCGAGCATCAACCCCGATTCACCCCAATACGTGGGTGGGTACGGCTACAAGGTCGGCCCGCTTGAGGCCACCCACGACGATCTCGAGGCGCGTGCCTTCGTAGTCGGCAAGGGAGACAAGGCGGTTGCCTTTGTTTCGGTCGACCTGGTCGGCTGGTTCGCGGCCTACGACGGGGCCAACGCGCCTTACGGGGTCGATGCGACCCGTCAGAAGATCGCCGACGCACTGGTCGCCCGAGGTTACGACGTCGGCCGCGAGTCGGTGATCATTTCCAGCACCCACGTCCACGCGGCGCCCGCTGTGGTCGGGATCTGGGGAACCCTCGACCCGAATTACCTGAAGAAGGTCAGCGACGCCGCTGTTTCGGCCGCCACCAACGCGGCCGACGACGCGAAACCCTCGGAGATCTGGAGCGGGGTCGGCGACATCAGGTCCTTCATCTGGCAGAACGGCCAGGGCACCAACCACCCTGACGGCTTCGCCACCGACAACGAACTACCGATCCTCTGGGCCCGTGATCCGGACACCGGCGCGACCAACGCGCTCTACGCGAACGTGCCGAACCATCCGGACCAGTTCAAGGCAAGCGACAATGACGAGATGTCCGCCGACTGGCCCGGCTACGCGCGGCGCAAGCTCGACGCCGACAACGGCGGCACCGCGGTCCTCGCCGCCGGCACCCTGGGTCGGCAGGAGCCTCCGGGCAGCGTCACCGCCTACTCCGAGGTGGAAGCCCAGGGCGAGATCGTCGCCAACGAGATCCAGCGGACCATGGCCAAGGCCACCCCGCTGACCGACGACACGATCGCCGCGAACGAGCAGCCGATGCAAGTCGTCGCCGACAACGACGACCTGCTCACGGCGATCAATCTCAACATGAATGCCACGGGCAGCTGCATCGACGCGTTCGAGAAATGCACGATCCCGCGCTCGAAGCAGGCGCCGTACTTCGGGCCCGGCCCCGACGAGGACACCAAGACGATCGGGACCTACGTGGAAGCCGCCCGGATCGGTGATGTCGCCTTCGCGACCAACCCCGGTGAGGCCTTTCCCGAGGTCAACTGGGCGATCCGCGACAGCGTCACCGCCCCCAGGCAGGTCAACGTGATCGCGCAGGCCGGCGACATGCTGGGCTACTACTACGTCCGCGACGATTACACGGACCAGCAGTTCGGTTCGAGTGACTTCGAGGACTACAACGTCGGACCGGACTTGGCTCAGACCAACGCCGACAAGGCGATTGCCGCGCTCGGCCAGATCGGGTTCGCCACCACCGACCAGACGGTGCACGCGCCGTTCGACAACAGCATCCCGGCCAAGCCCGGCGTCCAGTGGTACCCGGACGAGTACGAATCGACCGACCCGACGTTCAACATCCTCGGTTCGGCCGCGAAGTCTCAGGACGGGACAGCGCCGGTACCGACCGAGATCACCTGGGATTTCGGTGACGACACCACCGACACCACGGCGGTCGGCGAACGGTTCGACCACACCTTCCCCGGCCCCGGCACCTACACGGTGACCGCGACCGTGGAGAGCAACTCGCAGACCCGGACCTGGACCGACACGATCACGGTCGATCCGCCCCTGACCGCGACGGCCTCACTGACCGATCGGGCCTGGGACGGCGCCAGCATCTCGGTTGCGATCCACGGGGGTCAGGGCGATCTGGTGGCCGCTCGCTGGACCTGCCAGGACGGCACCAAGGTCGATGGTCTCAACGTGACCTGCGACTCGACCAGCGCCGGAACGGCGAACGTGACCGCTGTCGACGGCGCCGGCAACATCGCCACCGCCTCGGTCGAGATCGGCAAGGCGCCGCCGAAGCCGGTCGCCAAGCTGAAGATCGTCAAGGCGAAGGTGAAGCCCGGCAAGGTGAAGCGCGGCAAGGCCGCGAAGCTCTCGGTGACGGTCAAGAACACCGGCACCGCGGGAGCGACCGGCGCCAAGATCTGCGTCAAGGTGCCGGGCAAGGCGAAGAAGGGCGTCAAAGCCAAGCCCGCCTGCCGCACGATCGGCAAGCTCGCCGCCGGCAAGACCCGTACCGCGACGATCAAGTTGAAGACCACGAGGAAGGCCAAGGCGAAGGTCAAGCCCAAGGTCGTCTTCAGCGCCAAGGGGGTCAAGACCGTCAAGAAGACGGTGACCCTGAAGACCAAGCGCTGACCCACGAAGCCAGTCTCCAGACTGGCCTCCAGCAGACAGCCGTAACAAGAAACCCGCCAATCTGGCGGGTTTCTTGTTACGCAGGTTCCGTGCTTCTCAGTCGCGCATGGTCTTGAGGGCGCCCGACCACTTGGCCAGGGAATCGAGCATCCCGGCGACGCTTCGCTCGTTTTGCTCGGTGCCCTGAAAATCGCCTTCCTCGTCGATCTGGCCGGCCACGCCGGGAATCGGCACCATCTCCGGGACCGGCATCACCGAGAGTTGGGTCAGGGTCGGTTTGATCGCCTGGACGGCGCGGGCACCGGCCCACACGCCGCCGTAGCTGACGAAAGAGCAGGGCTTGTAGGCCCACTCGTGGTAGAGGTAGTCGAGCGCGTTCTTGAGCGCCGGTGCCGGGGTGGCGTTGTACTCGGGGGTGACGAAGACGAAAGCATCCGCCCGGTCGACGATCTGGCTCCAGCTCTTCGTGTGCTCCTGCGTGTACTCGCGGCGTCCCGGCATGTTCGGTTCGTCCATGAAGGGGAGGTCCAGCTCCTTCAGATCGACCACTTCAACCTGGAAGCGGCCATCGGCTTCGGCGATCGGCGTGAACCAGTTAGCGACCGGTTCACCGACCCGGCCGGGACGGACGCTGGCGATGACGACGAGGAGATTGATCATGGCCCCGAGCCTATCCAGCGGTCAGACCGCGTGCCGGTCGCCGACAGACGCGGGTTATGGTCTCCCGCGAACGGGCAGGAGCCCGCCACATGGACCAGCGCAACCGACCCAACAGCGACAAGCGAATCGACCCCGATGACCTGGAGACCGCCCTCCGGGTGATCGGTGAACTCGACCGGCTCCCGCCCGAGCATCCCGACTCGATCGTCGTCCAGCAGGCCGCGGCCGGCCTCTACAAGTCGGTCAAGAAACGACGCAAGCTCCAGAAGCGCCAGCAGGTCCTAGCCCACGACGCGGAGGTCACCGCACGGACGGCGACCGCCGCACCCGGCCGGATCGACGATGAAACCGAGGGGCTGCCACTGGTCTCTACCGCCAAGGGTGCCACCGCGGGAACCTTGATCGAACCGCGCGCCTGTTACATCTGCAAAGAGTCCTTCCGGATAGTCGATGCCTTCTATCACCAGCTCTGCCCTGACTGCGCGGCCTTCAACCACGCCCGGCGCGACGCGCGCACCGACCTGGCCGGCAAGCGGGCCCTACTGACCGGCGGCCGGGCCAAGATCGGCATGTACATCGCCCTGCGCCTGCTGCGGGACGGGGCCGACACCACGATCACCACCCGTTTCCCGAATGACGCGGTCAGGCGCTTCCGGGCGATGGACGATTCGGAGGAGTGGTTCGAGCGACTGCACATCGTCGGGATCGACCTTCGGGATCCGGGCCAGGTCGTGGACCTGGCCGACTCGGTCGCGGCGAAGGGGCCGCTGGACATCCTGATCAACAACGCCTGCCAGACCGTGCGCCGCACCCCGCAGGCCTACGCACCCTTGATCCAAGCCGAACTCGAGGAGCTCGAGCCGGGGCCGATGCCGGACATCGAGACCTTCGACCGCCACGGAGGCCACCAGCGCGAGCTTACTTCCGCCCCGTCGCATTGGGCCCCGACCCCGCACGCGATCACCGCGATGGCTCTGACCGCCGGTTCGGCTGACTTCGAGCTGGTGGATTCCGGCCGGGCAATCGACGCGGGCGGGCTGGTGCCGGATGTGGTCGACTCCAACAGCTGGATCCAGACGGTCAGTGAGGTCGACCCGATCGAGCTGCTCGAAGTCCAGCTCTGCAACATGACCGCGCCCTTCATCCTGATCGGCCGCCTGCGGCGGGCGATGTCCGACTCACCGGCACGCCGGACCTATGTGGTCAACGTCTCGGCGATGGAGGGTCAGTTCTCACGCGGGTACAAGGGACCGGGTCATCCGCACACCAACATGGCCAAAGCGGCTCTCAACATGCTGACCCGGACCAGCGCCCAGGAGATGCTGGAGAGCGACGGCATCCTGATGACCGCCGTCGACACGGGCTGGATCACCGACGAAAGGCCCCATCCGGTGAAGAAGCGCCTGGCCGACGATGGTTTCCACGCCCCGCTCGACCTCGTTGACGGTGCCGCCCGGGTCTACGATCCGATCATCCGGGGCGAAGCGGGCGAAGACATCCACGGTGTCTTCCTCAAGGACTACAAACCATCGCCCTGGTAGCGGGTCACTGGCCGAGGATGCGGCGCTTCTGTTGCTCGAACTCCTCGTCGGAGAGCACGCCGCGGTCCCGGAGGTCGGCCAGCTTGGTCAACTCCTCGACCGGGTCGCGCGTCGCCTCTGGCGGCTCGGCCGTCGGAGCATCCCCGGCTCCGGCGACCACGGGGCCGCCACCCTGCCGCATCGCGAACATCCGTCGCCGAAAGGCCTCCGGGTCGGCAAGCGCTTCGCGGCTGAGATCCGCCATCGCCGATGCTGCGCCGGCGTCGGCTCCAGCCGCCACAGCCTTCTCCTCTGACTCGGCCACGACGGAATCGATCGCGGCCTGGGGGCTCTCGTCGAGGACGACCTTGGAGTGATTCTCGGGGTCGTACAGCACCGGAACCAACGACCCGGCCCGGGGACTTCCGAACTGATCCCATCCGTCTTTGATCTCGACCTCGAAAGCTGGCTCGTCCGACGGTTTCACGCGAAGCTTCAGCTTCCAGATCACCTTCGTGGCGGCAGCGATCGAGTCATTGCCCCGGGTGAAGGTTCGATTGGTCCGTTCCGCCTCGAGAATCTCGGCCTGTGCCTGACGGCCCTTCTCGCGGAGTTTGCGCTCAAGCCTGCGATTGTCGCCGAACATGATCCGATCGTAACCGCTCCCACAACCGCTGTCGAGGCTCCGAGCGAAGCGAAGCGGGGGGCGTGCTTTTCGTACGTTCCCGAATCGCTGAGCATGCGACGAAGCCAGGGGCGGTTGGTGGTACTTGGGCGCACCCGGCCCCAGGTAACGGGAGCGACGGGACTTGAACCCGCGGCCTCTGGCGTGACAGGCCAGCGCTCTAACCAACTGAGCTACGCCCCCGTGAGGCGATCGGTCGAAACCGACCGGGCGGGCATTATCGCAGTCTCGCCCGAATGGCGGCATCTGACCCACCCCGCCACCGGTTCCGGGGGCGATCGCCCACAGAATCGGTGGGTAGATGGCCCCGGTTGGGTGCGGTTCTGGGTCGCTTGATCGTCTGTAGCGCTCGGGTTCTAGACTCGCGTCCATGAGACTCGTCACCTACGCATCCGATCGGGGCCCGCGGGCCGGAGTCCAAAGCGAGACCGGCGTGATCGACGCCTGGGATCTGATCGGCGACGAAAGCGGCTCCAGCCTGAAGGAGCTGCTCGCCGCGGGCCGTGTGGATGCGGTCCGCACGGCAATCGATTCCGGGAGCGGGGAGCCACTCATGCTCGGTCCGGGCGGGATCCTCACCCCGGTACCCGACCCGGACAAGATCATCTGTGTCGGGCTGAACTACCGGGCGCATGCGGAGGAGACTGGCATGGACCTGCCGAAGGCCCCGACCATCTTCGGCAAGTACCGGAACGCGCTGGTCCCAGATGGCACTACGGTCACGCTGCCAGCGGCGAGCCGCAAGGTCGATTACGAGGCTGAGGTGGCATTCGTGATCGGACGGCGAGCCAGCGAGGTCAAGGTCGAGGATGCTCTCGATCACGTGGCCGGCTACACGCTGCTCAACGACCTGTCGGCCCGCGATCTCCAGGGACTCACCATGCAGTGGATGGCGGGCAAGGTCTTCGACGGAGCCGCGCCCTGCGGCCCGGCGCTGATCACCCCGGACGAGGCCGGGCCTCACGACGCCATCGGCATCGCCATGCACGTCAACGGCGAGCAGCGACAGAGTTCGAACACAGGCGACCTGATCTTCTCCATCCCCGAACTGGTCTCCACTCTCTCGACCTGGATGACCCTCGAACCGGGTGACATCATCGCGACCGGCACACCTTCGGGCGTCGGCCTCGCGATGGATCCGCGGACCTGGCTCGAAGACGGAGACGAGTTGCTGGTCAGCTCACCGCAACTGGGCGATCTGCATACGCGGATCGCTTCGTAGCGACCTGTCGTCCGGCCTTCGGCGGATCACCACAGACCCACCGGCCCACAGAACGACGGTGGCTTTGTCCGCTATTTCTTGGCGCCCGCGAGCTCGTTCCTGACCATCGGCAGGTCGGCCGAGAGCGGGGCGCTCGGGGTCACGCTCGAGGCCGAGGCGCCGATCGGACGGCTACGCCGGTGGGCGGCCGACCAACGGACCCGGACCGGCCGGACCCGCATGAGGCGGTTCCAGGTCTGGGTTCCGACCACTCCGTCCGCGGTCAGCCCGCGATTCGCCTGGAAGCGCCGGACCGCCCGGTAGGTGGCCTGGTTGAAGATCCCGGTCGGCTCCATCGAATTGCCCAAAGCGATCAGATGCTGCTGAAGCCAAACCACCTGGTCGCCGCGGTCGCCGCGGTCCAGCGCGACGTGGCCGGCGTAGGCCCGGTAGCGGGGGACCCGGCGGACCACCTTGCTGAGGGCCGACCATTCGGCCGAGTTCGTTTCCTGCCAAGACCACCAGCTCGGGGCGGTGCCGAAGTTGAGCATGAAGCGGCGGAAGGCGAGCAGCTCCCGGTTGCCCGGGTTCTCGTAGGTCTGGCCGACCGGGAAGATTCGCCGCTTGTAGATGCTGTTCTGCTCCCAGGTGATCTCCAGCGATCTACGGACCGAGTCGCCGATCGTGTGCCAGTAGACCTGGGGCACATTCGCGGTCGCGGCGCCCGGCCCGAGAAAGACGGAGTAGGGGAAGGCCGGGTGGTAGTGGACGTAGGGGAAGGTCGAGAGGCCGAGCGGGAAGCGGTTCCCGACCAGGCGGCGAAGCTTGCGGATGTACCAGTCGGCCGCCGCGTACTTGCCTTCGTACTCGGCCTCGGCGTCGATCACGAAGCAGTCGGCCCCACGCCGCTTGGCCGCGGCCGAGACCTTCGCCTCGGCGATCGGACGCTTGCCGTAGACGTACTGCCAACCACAGACCTTCAACCCTGCCCGGTGGAGGCGGTTGGTCAGGTTTCGGTTGAACTGGTTCCAGGTGCCATCGCCGTCGCCGGACTTGATGTAAAGCGTGCCGATCTTCGCCCGTCTCGCCTGGCGGATGATCGACCTGAGGTTGCCGCCGTTTGACTGGTCGACGTACCAAATCCACATGCCCGGCCGGGCGAACGGATTCGGCTTGGCCCGGGTCGATGACGCGGGCATCGAGAGGCCTGCCTCGGCCTTTGGCAGACTCGACTGGCATGTGATGAAGAGGACCGGCAGCAGCAGGGCAAGCAGCCCGACCCGCCGGCAGGAAGTCTTTGTCATCAGGTTCTGGAACACGGTTAGGGCCCGTTCGGAGCGGGTCGTACTCTGCCGTCCCGGTTTCGGGTGGCCCGCCTCCAGGACCAGCGTGGCACGGGACCGCTTCGGCAAGGCGCTTTCGGGATTCCGCGGCAAAGTTTCTTTCAGCCACCTGTCGCTTCGCCCGCCGCCAGCCAGATCACTCCGACGGCGATCAGGCCGATCGCGGCCAACCGCGCCAAAGTCACCGACTCGCCAAACAAGACGATCCCGAGCACGGCAGTTCCCACCGCCCCGATTCCGACCCAAATCGCGTATCCGGTACCGACCGGCAATGTGCGCAGGGCGAAGCCGAGCAGGACCGCACTGGCCAGGTACGCGGGCAAGAAGACGACGGTCGGAATCAGCCGGCTGAATCCATTCGATTCCTTCAGGGCGAGAGCCCACAGGACTTCGAGAACTCCGGCGACAAACAACAGAACCCAGGACATGATGGTCTCCTGACGTAGACGTGAATGAAGCTGCGTCGTCGTCCTTGCCGGGTACGGCGCGTCTCGTCCGGGACCGCTCAGGTCAAACCCCAGGCTAGATGATCACGAACTCCGCGGCCAGGTCGTGGCACGGACGACACGGAAGTTCAGATCCCCTGTAGCCTGCCGGACAGGGAGAAGTTCAATTTCTGTGAGGGAGGAATCAAGGATGCGTCGTTACGCCGTTTTGCTGGTGGCCCTGCTTGCAGGGGTTCTGCTCGCCAACGGGTTCACCGCTGCCGCTTCAGCCAAGAAGAAGCAGAAGACCGTCAAGCCGACGGTCAAGGTCCTGAACGCGAAGGCAAGCCAGCTCGCCAAGGGCAAGGTCAAGCTCCGGGTCAAGGCCAACAAGCGCGCCCGGGTCCGGATCTCGGCGACGACCTACACCTTCGATGCGGGCAACCAGACCTTGTTCAAGCCCCGCACCGTCAAGCTGGGTAAGAAGCGCAGCAAGGTCGTCACGCTGAAGATTGCCGGCCCAGTCAAGCCCGGCGTCGACAGCTGCCAGTTGCGCAAGCTGACGGTCAAGGCGAAGAACGGCAAGCGCAAATCCAGCCGCACCCAGACCGTGGCCCGCAACCAGTCCGATTGCCGGCTCTCCGCCGTCGACCTGAGCCGGGCAGACGATTGCGACTTCATCGCGCAACCGAAGGAGGGCACCTGCCTGATGCCCTTCCCCGACGACTACTACACGGTCGACGATCCGAGCAGCCCGACCGGCAAGCGGATCCATTTCACCGACGCGGCGATGCCTAAGAACCGTTACGGGGTCCCGATCTCGGCCGCCGGCTACGACCTCTCGGACGGCTTCAGCCAGGGTCAGGGAATCGTCGTCCGGATCCCCGGCCTCGACTCGATCGAAGCGGTCGACGCGAATGACATGGTCCCGATCAACCACATCGGCGAGTACGCGAAGCCCGACCAGAGGGCGGTGATCATCAATGCGGACACAGGCGAACGCCACCCGATCTGGGTCAACGCCGACTCGAATGCCAGCCTGGACCGGATCCGGGCGCTTGAGATCCATCCGGCCAAGAACTTCGATGCGGGAAGCCACTACATCGTCGCCCTCCGCAACCTCACCGACAAGAACGGCACCGCGCTGACGGCGCCGAATGCCTTCCGCTACTACCGCGACCAGATCAAGTCGAGCGAACCGGAGATCGAGGCACGCCGGGCCCATTACGAGGAGATCTTCAAGGACCTGAAGAAGGCCGGAATCAAGCGCGGCGACCTCTACCTGGCCTGGGACTTCACCACGGCCAGCGACGAGAACAACTACAAGCGCGTGCTCAGCATGCGCGACCGCGCCTTCGCCGAACTGGGCGACGACACGATGGGCGACCAGATCGTCCAGGGTGATGCGCCGGATTTCCAGATCGACTCGGTGACCAACTACACCGCTGGCCAGAACTCTCAGATTGCCCGCAAGATCGTGGGCTCCTACACGGTGCCTTGTTTCCTGGCGCCGGACTGCGGACCGGGCAGCACCATGGACCTGGACTCGAAGGGCCTGCCGACCGAGCATGGCACCTACGAGGCCAACATGGTCTGCATCATCCCGCGGGTCGGCCTCGACGGGCCGGAACCGGTGAAGACCCGCCCGATGGTCTTCGGCCACGGTCTCTTCGGTGACGCCTCCGGCGTCGACGGCGGCCCCAACCCGCCGCTGGCCCAGCATGGCATGACGATCTGCGCCACCGACGAGATCGGCATGTCGAACAAGGATGTCGGTCAGGTCATGACCAGCGCGCTGGCCGACCTTTCGCACTTCGACGTGCTGGCCGATCGGCTCGCTCAGGCCATCCTCAATGAGCTCTACCTGGCCCGGCTGATGTACCACCCGGACGGTCTCGGCTCGGTGCCGGCCTTCCAGGATGGCAACGGGACGACTGCCGGCGAGTCGGTGATCAAGACCGATCACGTCTACTACATGGGAGCCAGCCAGGGTGGGATCCTTGGTGGCGCGTTGACCGCGGTTTCACCTGATTTCGTCCAGTCGTCACTGCTGGTCGGGGCGATGAACTACTCGATCCTGCTCCCGCGCTCGATCGACTTCGACCTCTACGGTGCGCTGCTGTACGGCGCCTACCGGACCGAAATCGAACATCCGCTTCTCTTCCAGCTGATGCAGATGCTCTGGGATCGCAGCGAGCCGAACGGTTACGCCCACGTGATGACCGACAACCCGCCGCCCAACACCCCGAAGCACCGTGTGACCCTGCAGATCGCGCTCGGCGACCACCAGGTCTCCAACTACGCATCCGAGGTGATGGCCCGGACGCTTGGCATGAAGACCAACCCGGTGCCGGTCGACGAGGGCCGCTGGCCGAACTACGACGTGCTGTGGAACGTGCCGCGACTGACCGCCAGCGACTTCCCGTACCACGGTGACAACATCATCTACTTCGACGGCGGCCCGCCGCGACCCGAGCCGGGCAACCCGTCGAAGACGATCGGCACCGACCCGGCACCGTTCGAGAACCTGCCGAACCGGGTCGCGCAGGATCCCCATGGAGCCCCGGGCGGGGCGAGCGTGGCGGTCGCTTTGACCTCCAGCTTCCTGCAGCCGAACGGCTACATCGACGATGTCTGCTCGCCGAACGCCTGTTACGGCGACGCCTGGGACGGCAGCCTGCCGTAGGCGAGCGACAGTTTCGCCGGACATTCTCAGCAAAGCCCCGGTGCGGAAACGCCCCGGGGCTTTCTGTTTCAGTGCCGCTACGGAACCGGGCGGTAGATCATCCGGTTGCCGAGCAGCTCGGAAACGGTGACCAGCTTGTAGCCACGGTGGCGGAGGCCGCGGATCGCTCCTTCGAGCGCGTCGACCGTGCCGCCGCGGGGGCCGCCGCCGTCGTGCATCAGCACGATCGAGCCGGATCTCGCATCGTGCAGGATGGTCGAGCGGATCGAGGACGGACCGGGCAGCTTCCAGTCGGTTGTGTCGACATCCCAGTTGATGACCTTCATCCCGTTCTGGCGGGCCGAGCTCTTGAGCGAGGAGCTGACCGCGCCGTAGGGTGGGCGAAATAGGCAGGGACGGAAATGGGTTGCCTGGATGATCGCGCGGCTGGCGTGGCGGATGTTGGAGCCCGACGGCAGCAGGTCATGGTTGTAGCTGTGGTTCCCGATCTCGTGGCCGAGAGCGAGCACGCGGCGGGCGTACGAGGGGTAGCGGGCCACCTGCTGGCCGAGCTCGAAGAAAGTCGCTCGCACCTTGAGACGCTTCAAGACATGCAGGACCTGCGGTGTGTAATCGCTGGGACCGTCGTCGAAGGTGAGGGCAACTCGTTTGCCGCCCCGGGGACCGTGGGTCACGAACTGACCGTTGCCGCCGGTACAGCCGACCACTCGTACCGGACGCAGGTCGTAGACCGCGCGGTGCTTGGCCGGGAAGTAATTGAGGCACCGCCCGATCGGGCGGGGGTCGGGGCCGCTTTGAGGGCAGCTGCCGGAGTGATCCGCGACACGCCACGCGTACTTGCCGGCTGGAAGACCGGCTTCCCGCGGATCGAATGTCGCGACCAGTTTCAACTCGCCTGTCCGCTTGACCTCGGCCCGGATCACCTTGCTGGACCGCACCTGCCCGGTCTCCGAGGTCCGGGACACACCGAGCACCTGGTAGGTCCGGGTCCGGCCGCCGAGGCAGATCCGCACGATCGTGGTGCCGCCCCTCGGGTTCATCTGCAGGCAGAGGTAGCGGTGGTTGCCGCGCACGAAGTCGGGCCGGCGGTCGAGCTTGCTCATATTGACCTTCTGGCTCGTGCTCACCTGGAAAATCAGTGACTTCCCTTTCTGGGTCAGCCCGGCGTGCTGGATCGGGTTCTGTCCGGCGCTGCTGGCGTTCGACGGGATCAAAACCACCAGTCCCGCGACCAGGAGGAAGAAAGCGAGGAGCGAGAGTTGCTGGCGAAACCGATTCGCCGATCTGAGTGTGCCTGTCGACCGGTCCACCATCGGAGCGCCAGTATAGGCTCAGCCTCCGTCCGAACCCGGCCCCCATTCTCGGACATCCGGCCTCGACCTCCGATGAACGCGTCAACTGCACTCAAATCCTGCCTTGTCATGTTCGCCTTGGTGGCGGTTCTCTTCCTGCTCTTGGCGATGTTGCTGCCGAAGTCGTTCTTCGAGGATTGGGGCATGTTCTCTGGGCCGGCGGCGATGTTCCTTTGCGCTTTCGGCACCGCCAAGATCCTCGGGCTACCGGTCGCGCGCACCCTGCTCGGCGTGCTGGTCGCCGGCGTTCCGGGACTGATCGGGGTGATCCTCGGCCTGCATGCGCTCGGCACGATCGCCGCCGTGATCACCTTCGCGCTCTGGTGCGGTTACGGGCCCGAGCCACGCCGAGCCTGATTCATCGCCCGGGCTTCCGGGGCTTTGCGTGCGTTCATCTGCCTGGCACCGGCGGCAGCAGTAACTCGGCAAAGACCGCCTTGTGGTCGGAGCCGGCCAGGCTGACCACGTCGTACTGGGAGAAAGAGATTCCCTTCTCTGCAAGCACGTGATCGATCGTCACCGGCGGCGGAAACTGGAGCGTCGACGGCCAGGTCGGGACCAGACCGTCTCCGATCACTTCGGCTGCGTCCCGGTATCCGGTGTCGATCAATCGGCGCAGGTTCGCGTGATCCAGAGTCGCGTTGAAATCACCGGCCAGGACGATCGGGACGCTGGCGCTGAAAGCGGATGGGAGGGCATCGAGGTCGCGTTCCCAAAGATTCATGTCGGAGCTGTGGATCGGCGCCGTCGGATGGACCGCGACGACCTCGAGCGGAATCGATTCCGGTACCTGGACATCGGCCCGAGGCTGCTGTTTGACCGACAGCGGTTCGCGCCGGATCAGCGGCCAGCGGGACCAGATCCCGTTGCCGTACTTCTCGCTGAAACCCATCACCTGATGCGGATAGGTCGCCGCCAGCCCGGCCCGGTCGAGCTCCCGGGCTTTCTCTCTGGTCAGTTCCTGCAGGAAGACCAGATCCGCCTGCCGCGTTTCGGCCTCGTCGACCACCGCCGCGGTGTTGGCCTTCGACTTGGCCAGGTTGAAGGTCAAAACCCGAACCGGCCGTGAACCCGGCTCGGACTCGGAAGCGCCGATCACCCGAGGCGCCACGACCAGAGCCAGCGCCAGGACCGCGATCCCGAGGAAGCCCGCCGCCAGCCAGCGCCGGCAGAGCACTACGGCGAGGAGCGCCAGCAAAGACAGCATCAGCACATATGGCGTGTAGGCCAGCAACTGAACCAGCGGATATCCCCGCTCGAAGCCGCCGATCCGAACGATGGCCCAGACCATGAAGAAGCCGGCGAGAAACCAACAGATGCCGGAGACCCAGACCCGCCGGGAAGCTTGTTCGGTGCCTGCCAAGACGGGCATTATCCCGGCGGCGGGGGCGTAAGCCCGGCTGGATGGACGGTACTGGGCTCGAACCAGTGACCCCCTGCGTGTAAAGCAGGTGCTCTTCCAACTGAGCTAACCGTCCGGAGCGGTGGATTATGCCCGCTGTGACTGCGGGCCGCTCACTCGTGATCGGCGCAGATGAGCTGATCCGCGGTGATCGGGACGACGCCGGGAGGCGGTGACGGGGATTTGACCTTCACTGGCCTCTTGCCGGTCTTGACGTATGCGTTGAAGAAGCGGGCGACCGCGGTCCGCTGGGCGCGAACCGAGGCGGCCGGGTCGAGGCTGCCGACGATGATCGGGTAGAGCGATGCGTAAGGCCAGTCGGGCTTGCGCTCGGCGATCTGCGGCGCCAGCACCTGGAAGTCGCTGAACGAGAGATGCTTCGCCCCAGCCAACTGCCAGCCCAGCTTCGGCTTGGCGGCGTTGCCGAAGTAGCGGCATGACTTATCCAGCGGCAAAACCGAGCCGAGTCCGTCCTGGGATGTGAAGAGCAGGAATGGCTTCTTGCTCTTGGCGGTCAGCGGCCACGCGCCGAACAACGAGCCGTCGAGGTCGGCCGAAGCCCGGAAGCGCCGGTCTACCAAGGCCACCCGGGCCGCGGTCGCGCCGCCCAGCGAGTGGCCGAAGATACCGACCCTTTTCGGGTCGATCCGCTTCTTCAGCCAAGACCTCTTCTTCCGGTTCTGCTTCAGCAGCCAGGTGGTCGCGAAACGGACGTCACGGGTTCGCATGTTGACCAGCTTGACCAGCTCCGGCTCGTCGATCGGCTTCGAGGAGAGCGGGCTGCCGTAGGCGCCGTCTACCAGGTCGCCATCGGGGAACTGGACCGCGAAGGCGTCTCCGGTGTGGTCGATCGAGGCGACCAGAAAGCCGCGGCTGGCCAGATCGTTGACCAGCGAGGTGTACACGGCGCGGTCAGCCGTGTAGGCATGCGAGAAGACGACCAGGGGCAGTGCCTTCCGGGCAACGGGACCGCCGAGGCAGGCGCGGGTGTCGATGTCGACCGGCCCCTCGAGCTTGAGGTAGGAGAGCAGTCGTTCGGCCGTTCCGTCGGGAAGATATGGCGCTTTGTGGCAGGCACCGGTGCGACGTTTCCGGGGATAGGTCACTTGCATCATCAGTCGCCGTTTGCCGGGCTGCCCGAACCCGGCCGGACGGGACCGGTCGGTCAACTGGAACGATCTGGTTCCGATCTTCGAGTTGCCGGTCAGTTTCGGGACTTCCAGCTTCAGCGTCTCCGCACCCTGCGCGGCATTCGCGAAGACTCCCACCCCCAGCACGGTCCCGGCAAGCAAACCAGCCAACACTCTCCTCGTTCCCATGGGGACCAAGGTAACAGGCGCCTCGCCCTCGGTTTCGGTAACGCCGGCGCTCAGGCGGCAGCGGCTGGGATGTCGGCCGCGCTCATCTGATCAGCGGGCCGGGCCAGCGACCCGTACCGGTGGCGGACCACCAGAATCCAGATGATTCCTCCGATCATCATCGCCACGCTTTCCAGCTGGGCCTGGGTCAACCCGAGGAAAACGTCGACGTTGCGCCGCAGGAACTCGACCAGGAAGCGCTCCGCGCCCGCGTAGATCAGGTAGATCGCGAAAAGGATGCCGAGCCGGACCCGGTTCCTGAGCCGCCAGAGAATGAAGGCGCCAAGGCCCATGGTCAGGGTTTCGTAGACCGGGGTCGGGTGGACGGTCACGCCGGGCGGGGTCGGCACGGTTCCGTCCGGATAGCCCATCGCCCAGGGACCATCCCAGGGTTTGCCGTAGTCACCGTCGCCGGAGAGCTGACATCCGATCCGGCCGACCGCGTAACCGGCGGCCAGGGCCGGGGCCGCCGCATCGAGTAGCCAGAGATTCAGGAACTTGCGCCACCAGGCCCAGAGGATCACCCCGATGGCCCCGCCGGCCGCGCCGCCGTACCAGGTCAGGCCGGAGCCGGAGAAGATGTTGCCGAAGAGGTCGTCCTTGACCGAGTCGTAGTTATCGACGATGAAGTAGAGCCGGGCGCCGATCAAGCCACCGATCAGGGCCGCGAAGACCATCTCGTAGGCCCAGTCGGGCGGTTTGCCGATCTCCGCCAGCCGCATGTGCACGATCCAACCGGAAACGATGAACGAGGCCGCGAACATCAGACCGAAGGTCTGCAGCGTTACCGGGCCGAGCGAGATCTCGGGAATCACCCCCCGGACCCTACCGATACGCACGAACTCCTCTCCGGCCACCCTTTACGAGCATCGAAGTGAGTAGCCCCGGCGGGAGTCGAACCCGCGTTTCCAGGTTGAAAACCTGGCGTGCTAACCGTTGCACCACGGGGCCACGCGGCGGACATTCTCTCAGTTGGAACCCGCCCGTGCCGTCCGGCATGAAAAGTGCGGAATCCTCCACCTGCGGAGGTTTCTGCGAGTTGCGCCCTGTTCAGGCGGTGAGCAGGTACTCGAGCAGGGCTTTCTGGGCGTGGAGACGGTTCTCCGCCTGATCCCAGACCGCGCTGCGCTCGCCGTAGAGGACGTCGGCGGTGATCTCCTCACCGGGATGGGCCGGCAGGCAGTGCATGACGATGGTCTCCCGCTTGGCGTGCGAAAGCAGGTGGCCGTCGATCCGGAAAGGGGCGAGGTCGGCCCGGCGCTGCTCGGCGGTTTGCTCGTCACCCATGCTGACCCAGACATCGCCGTAGACCGCGTCGGCCCCGCGGACCGCTTCGACCGGGTCGTCGGTCAGCTTGGCCGGCACTTCGGGCTCGAGTTGATACCCGGCCGGCGCCGCGACCACCACCTCGACCCCGGTGAGCGAGCCGGCCACCGCAAGCGAACGGGCGACGTTGTTGCCGTCACCCACATAGGCGATCTTCAGGCCGTTTATGTCACCGAAGCGCTGCTTCAGGGTCTGCAAATCAGCCAGCGCCTGGCAGGGGTGGTACATCGGGGTCAGCGCGTTGACCACCGGCACGCTGGCGTTCTCGGCCAGGGTGACCACGTTCTCGTGCGAGCCGGAACGGATCACGATTGCCGAAACGAAGCGAGAAAGTACCCGCGCGGTGTCCTCGACCGACTCGCCGCGAGAGACCTGCATTTCGTCGCCGCGGAGCACCACCGGGTGGCCGCCGAGCTCGACGACCCCGACTTCAAAGGAGATCCGGGTGCGGGTCGACGGCTTCTCGAAGATCAGGGCAACCGACTTGCCGGTCAGCGCCGAATCACCGGCCGAGGGACGTCCCGCCTTCAGCTCTTCGGCCCGGTCGAGCAGGCCGAGGAGCCGTCCGCCGGAAATCTCGTAGCCGTCTAGATAGTGCCTGGGGTGCGCTTCGCTCAAGAGGGGAATACTACGCCCGCTTTCAGCCTGAGATAGTGGTGGGTCCAATGTCTGCAACAAAGCCCACCACTCCCCCCACCCGCCTGCGCCGCGGCGAGACCTTCGAAGGCGAGATCGAGACCCTCGCCTATGGCGGCCGCGGGATCACCCGCCCCGGCGGCTACGTGGTCTTCGTGGGCGGCGCCCTGCCCGGTGACGTGGTCCGGGCCGAGATCACCAAGTCAAAGCGCGGCTACGCGGAAGCAACCGCGACCGAGCTGATCACTCCGGCCCCGGGGCGGCTACCGGAGGTGGATCTCCATCAGGACGAGCCCTGCCCCGGCGCCGCCTGGCAGGCCCTCGAGTACGAGAAGCAGCTCGCCTTCAAGGAAGAGCACGTCGCCGATGCGCTGACCCGGATCGGCAAGCTCGGGGACGTCAACATCGACCCCATAGTTCCAGCAGTCGAGCAGTGGCGCTACCGCAACAAGGTCGAGTACTCCTTCGGCGAGCAAGACGGCGAGCTGGTCCTCGGCTTCCACCCCCGTGGCCGCTGGGACGAGGTGCTCGACATCGATGACTGCCACCTCTCCTCCGAGGCGACCAACCGTGCCCGCAACGAAGTGCTCGCCTGGGCCCGGGCCGAAGGTCTCAACGCCTACGACCCGCATGACCACCGCGGCATCCTGCGCAACCTTGTGGTCAGGGAAGGCCGCCGGACGGGCCAGGTCCAGACCCGCCTGGTCACCTCGCGGGCCGAGTTCCCCCGGCCCCCGGTCGACCTCCACACGGTCATCGACGGCCCCTCCGGCTCGACCTCTGGCCCGACCGGGGTTCTCGGCGAGGAGTTCCTGCGCGAACGGATCTTCGACCTCGACATCGAGCTTTCCCATGACGCCTTCTTCCAGACCAACACCGAGATGGCCGAGAAGCTCTACGGCCTGGCCGCCGAGTACGCCGGCCTGACCGGTACCGAGAAGCTCTTCGACCTCTACTGCGGGGTCGGCACGATCGGCCTTTCGATGGCCCGCGAGGCCGGCCAGGTCTGGGGGCTCGAGATCGTCCCCGAAGCGATCGAGAACGCGAAGCGGAACGCGAAGGCGAACAGCATCGCCAACGCCCGGTTCGTCGCCGCCAACGCCCGGACCGGGATGCGTCCCCTGATCGAGCAGGCCGGCCGGCCCGACGTGGTCACGATCGACCCGCCGCGGGCCGGACTCTCGGCCAAGATCGTGCGCCGCCTGATCGAGTGCGAGGCCAGGCGGATCGTCTACATCTCCTGCAACCCGACCACGCTCGCCCCGAATGCCGCTCAGCTGGTCGAAGCCGGCTATAGGCTGACCCGGGTGAGGCCGGTCGACATGTTTCCCCAGACCCCGCACATCGAATGCGTCGCCCAGTTCGACCTGGTCGGCGACGTCAATTACGTCGAATCCCCCAGCGAACGCAAGCGTCGCGAACGAGACGAGCGGCGCCAAGCGGCAGCCGCAAAGGAGGCAGATAAGTGAGCCGTCCCGACCAGAAACGCGCCTTCGGAGTTGCCGCCGGATTGGCGGAAGAGGTCTGCGAACCTCTGGCCGCCGCCTGCGAGGAAGCGGGCTACGCCTCGATCTGGGCCAATGACCATCCGATGGCCAAAGGGCTCGAAACCCTTGCCGCCTTCGCGCGCGGTGCCGAACGGATCGAGCTCGGAGTGGCCGTGATCGCTCTCGATCGCCAGGATCCGACCGAGATCGCCGCCGACATCGAGCGGCTCGGCCTGGACCCGTCCCGCCTCTGGGTCGGGGTGGGTGCGGGGTTCACCAAGAAGCCGCTGACCTTCATGACCGAGCAGATCGGGGTGCTCCGCGAGAAGCTCCCCGGCATCCGCGTGATCATGGCCGCGATGGGACCGAAGATGTGTGCGCTGGCCGGGTCCGAGTATGACGGGGCCTTTTTCAATTGGATGACTCCGGAATTCGCCGCCGGCGCCCGGACCAAGGTCGAAGAAGGCGCGGCCGAGGCCGGCCACGAGACGCCTCCGGTCTTCGGCTACGTGCGGACCGCGGTCGGCGACGACGCCGGTGAACGCCTGGCCAAGGAGGAATCCTTCTACCGCGACCTGCACGACGGCTACCGGAACCATTTCGCCCGGCTCGGAGAACCGGAAGGAACGGTCGGCGTGGCGGCCGCCGACTCGGCCGAAGCCCAGAAGAAGCTGGCCGCCTACGACGCCCTCGACGTGATCGTGGTCCGTGGCCTTGCCTCGGCCCGGGTCGAGCCGATGGTCGACCTGGCCCGCGCCGCCGCCCCTGCCTGACCGGAGGCCGAAACGCAAAACCCGCCGGTGAAGCCAGTCTGATTGGATTCCCGTCCGATGTCGCAGGCACCTGACGCCCCAGGAGGCGAAGTCACCGAGTCCGAGATGGCCCCCGCCCCGAAGGGCGACCGGACCCCGGCCGGGCTGATCGGCTGGTCGATCTTCGCCAGCCGCTGGATCCAGGCTCCCCTCTATCTGGGCCTGATCGTCGCCCAGGTGATCTATGTGGTCATGTTCTGGAAGGAACTGGTCCACATCGTCACCGACTTCGACCATCTCGACGAGGCCAAGGTGATGCTGGCGGTGCTGGGCCTGGTCGACGTGGTGATGATCGCCAACCTGCTCATCATGGTGATCATCGGCGGTTACGAGACCTTCGTCTCCCGGATCAAGGTCGACAACCATCCGGACCAGCCGGAGTGGCTTTCGCATGTCAACGCCAACGTGCTCAAGGTGAAGCTGGCGATGGCGATCGTCGGCATCTCCTCGATCCACCTGCTCAAGACCTTCATCGAGTACGGCCACAAGGACGACCTGTCCGAATCGGTGGTGCTGTGGCAGGTGATGATCCACCTCACGTTCGTCGCCTCCGCGGTCGCGCTCGCTTGCATCGACCGCTTCCTCTCACCCCGCCACGACATCGGCCCCTGACCGTTCAGCACTTGACCTTGCTGGTCAGCAGATCGCTGCTGCCGGCCCAATCATTCCTGCGCTGCTCGGTCAGTTCCGGTCCGGGTTCATATTTCCAGCGCTGATTGACGGTGTCGTACTTCGCCCAGGCAATTCCGCCCGTCGGCTTGCCGCAACCTTCGAATGAAAGGCCGCTGACTCGGATGCTCATCACTCCTTCGTCCGGATAGCTCGGCTTGACCAGGTGCACCTTGATGCTGGAGTTGCCAGGCTTATAGCGGTACTTCACGTCTTGGAGGCTCGCTTTCCAGCTGGCCTTTCCACCGTGGTTCAGCACCGCCTGCTGCTTGCGATGGGAGAGATCCTCCCACGCATAATCGAAGTCCCCTCCCCTTACGTAGTCGTACCAGCGAGTCAGCAGGACTTCGATGTCACTGGCCATCGTCCGGTGTGACACGTTGGGGAAGTGGGCCGCCTTGTCGCCCTCATCATCCGAGCCATCCCCGCCGAACACCTGGACGACCAGGAAGATGCCGACCAGGGCCAGGACCACTACCACCGCAAATGCCGCGACGAGGATGCGGTCGCCGCGACCCGAACTGCCGGGTGAGCCGGCATTGCCGGCTGACTCGGGAGCGCGGCCCGCATCAGCTCTAGGGTGAGGTTCACGCGGTGCCGGGCGGACCGGATCGTCTTCCATCTCGATCCTCGCACGCTGCTTGACGTCAATCGGAGGGATCGCGGGCGCGGCAGTGGCACCGCCCGGGCAGCCGACCACGGCACAACCCTGGTTTTCCTCCCAGCAGTCATCGTGATGCGGCGCATGGCAAACCCCGCAGGACACGACGTCATCTCGCTCCTTCAAGGGAAAGCGGCAAAAGGGACAAGCCCGTCCGGTCTCCGACTTCCCGGCCTGACCCCGATCCGGTTCGGGAACGGCCGCACTCATCGTCGCTCCCGACTGATCTCAGCGTTTGTCATCAATGACAAAGAGCATCCGGAATTCGGACCCAATTCTTACTCTCCCAGTGAAATCGGAATTGACGCGCTCCGCGCGGTTGACAAGACAGTTGAAGTTAACCACTCGGTAACACGATTGGCATCCAAGGCCGCTGCCCATTCGACTCGTGCTACCTTTCCCGAGTCTCGTAAACCGGCCAGTCCACCGGAGTATGTGGCCAGGCTTGGCAATGAATGTCAGCGATGGAAGAGTCCGAAGAAAACGGGGAGAGGGAGAGAATCGTCATCTCATTTGATGACGATCAGGTTGACGAACCCGAAACCGAAGTCCTTCCGAGTGAAGAGGCCGATCAACCCGCTGATGAACAGGACGTCGACGAGGCTGAAGAGTCAGAAGCGAACGAATCGGAGCCGGGTGAATCCTCAGAGACCGATGAGGGAATTGACGATCCAGACACGGAGACAACCGCTGACGGATCCGGCGACTCGCGTTCCCGACGGTCACTTCGCCCCGGCAAACGGGTCCAGATCGGGCTCGCAGCTGCCCTTGCCGTGGGCTCGCTTTTCCTGGTTGCCGCATTGACGGTCCTGGTGGTCTCGACCTCGACTTCGCTGTTGCCGGAAGGCCGCACCGGCCTGACCGGCAAGATCGGCCAGCAAGGGCCGGAAGGTCACAAGGGGTGGCCCGGCAACCGTGGTCCCAAGGGCAAAGACGGCGCCGATGGGAAGGACGGCAGAGACGGGGAGGACGGCAGGTCGACCGAAGTCTGTTCAACCGGTCGTCGGGATGACGAGTACTGGGAGTGGGTCGATGACTGCTGATGCTGGCGTATCGTCGCCCCGACGAGGAAGGGCAGCATGACGGCCGGGAGCGGACTCAGCAACCAGGCCAAGGCCATCGTCTCAGGCATCCTGGCGGTGGTGGCGATCCTCGTGATCGCCCTCTTCGCGGTGCTGGCCGTTGGCGCGACCACCGACGTCATGCCCCAGGGTCCGACTGGTCCGACTGGTCCGGTCGGTCTCAAGGGTCCGACCGGCCCCCGGGGTAACCAGGGACTGACCGGACGATCCGGTGACGATGGGATCGACGGGTATGAGGGACACGACGGAGCCGACGGAGTGTTCTGCAGCAATTCGACATTCAACGACGACGGGATGCTTCCGCCATGTCCCTGGTAAGGCGCAACAGAAATAAAGCTGAGGAGCCAGCTGAAGATCAGGCCGTTGACGCCCCTGGAGATTCCCAAGAAGAGCAGGTTCGGGAAGAGAGATGGAACATCTTTGACCACATCCCCGGGACTACGAGGCAGCGTCTGCTCACAATGCTGACGGCGGTGCTCGCAACTGTCTTCCTGACGACTTTCACTCTCTACGCAGTTGCGTCATGGACCGACCTCCTTCCCCGAGGGCCCCAGGGGGTCCACGGCTCCAAGGGGCCGACCGGTGCCCGCGGCCAGAAGGGGCCCACCGGACCCACCGGACCCAAGGGCGATGACGGCACAGACGGCTATATAGGCCACGACGGCGAAGATGAATGCGAACAGGATCCGTCCGGCATGAGATTCCCCGAACTCCTGTCCGACTACTGCTGAGTCGAACCAATGAGCGACGACCGCACCGGCAAGGATCAAGAGCGGATCGTCATTGATTTTGAGAGTGAGGATCCTCCCGAAGCAAGCTCGGGTCGGATTGAGATCGAGCCCGACCCTGAGCCGCCCACGCCCACCCATCCCGCGGCGCCGGTTCGAGCCACTCCTCCCCGTCCGGCTCCACCGCGAAGGCGGCCTCAGCCGGAGCCCTATGCGGAGTGGGAGGAAGATGAGTTCGACGATGAGGAAACCAGGGAGATCCCGGTCACTCCGCCGCCCGCGGGCTTGTTCGTCCCCAAGCACCTGCGAGGACAGTTGGCCATTGTCGCCGCCGCCGCTTTGATCGGCCTCACGACGATCTCTTGCCTCACCATCTATATCGTCGCCAGCTC
>Ga0182738_1002098_pt1 | contig 24061 bp, 4 predicted proteins | sample eDN5th30CBELigMG_FD_128876 | JGI IMG/M metagenome (GOLD analysis project Ga0182738, IMG submission 128876) | Enriched Miracle-Growth compost microbial communities from Emeryville, California, USA - eDNA 5th pass 30_C BE-Lig MG (version 2)... ...
ATAATGGTCATCTGAGGTCGTACCATCCCAACTGTCAACCGCGTAGACAGTATACGTGAGATTTATTTGATTATGAGCTGGTAAAGGAGCGTAAGTTCGGTAAAAATATTGGCCATAACTTCGTGAGCTACCGGTCATTCCGTCTCCGCCCATGATGTTATAACCGCCAAGAAGATAAACGCCACCGCAGTTGGAGTACTTGTTGTTGTTATTCACAAGTCTTGTGCATGACCATGCATCAGCTTCGGTGGCAAAAGCGGCATTTGTGGTGGATTCTAAATCCCATAGTTCAGTAGCTATTATGGAGAAGGGGTAAACATTGAAGGAAAAGGAAGAGGATTACTTGAGCGCCAACCATAGGAGAGGATGGTTTGGAAGTGAAGGGAGAAGAAGATGAGGAGGGAAATTAGAAGGGAAAAGAAGTTCATCCTTCTGAAGGTTTTTTGTGGGATGAAGAGAAAATGAAATTTAATAATGAGTATAAAATATGGCAAGGAAATGAGGAGAAATAATAGTTAGGCTGAGGCTTAATTTAGTTTTAGTTATCACACATCGTAATCAAATTCAGGTTAGTTTAAGGTGACCACCAATTTTATGATAAAATTAAAAATTAATTCCGACTTTTCATTTGCTTGAATTTGATTAATTGATCAGATTTAACATTAATAGGCCAATTAGTTAGATTAGCATTGATGAAGATGATGACCTGGTTTGATGATTCCAAGAGTAATAGGGTCAATTTAAGCCAAGTTTGATCAAGAGAGAAGAGGAGAAAATGGTTTGAGGGAACGGGTTTAGGAAAAAATCCAAGAGAGAAGTTACAATTAAAATTTATTTTGGGTTTAAAAAATTGCAAAGGTAATGACTTGATAAACCTCGAACTCAAAAATTAATTGAAACTACAAAACCATAAAAGTCCACGTTCATATGGTGAACTTCATAGGACTTGTAGCATGGGTGGGTTTAAATTGTTGTTTTCGGATAGAAAGTGTAAAGAATTTGAAATGCAATAGATATGGAAGATGATGATTAAGCTAGGCTTGAGTTTTGAAGAAAGGAAAAAAGGAAAAAAGGGAAGGCAGGGCATAATTCGAACACGTACAGGCAAACAAAGGAGCTAATTTATTTTTTAATTTTAATGGGAAAATTTTGAGGCATTGGTTTTGTGAAAGGAATGAGGCTTCTTGTTGTAGTTTTTACAGGAGGAAGAGAAAGTGAAGGTGTTGTGAGGATTTATTGAAGGAGAGAGGGCTATTAATCATTTTTTCATGGAGAGGGACTTTTATGAGAGCCATGAAGAAAATCGAAAAAATCGAAAATCTTGAATTTGGAGATCAAAAATATTGAGTCTCGAGGATTTTTTTTTAATCTTTAATTTTGCGTGGGAATTTATGAAGGCAGGCAATGAATGATACCAAATCAAAGCAAAAGTTTTTTTTTCAGGAAACTTAATTAAAAGAATTAACTCCTTTTTTCCTCGATCTCATTGTCTTATGAAAGAGTTGAACTTTATCACATTGAGAGATCATAGACTTCAACTTTTGCTAGTTTTCTCTTTACAAATGAGCCTCCTTCATGAGGTTTTGAATTCTCTCTTTTGTTCCTTTATTGTACCTATTTTCAAATTTCCTTCGAAGAAAAACTTCAATAGAGATGAGTTTCTGCTTGTCAAGAGAATAAGAAACCAGCTTTCGCAAACAAAGGCTTGCCTTCAGACAATGTTTTGAAGATTTTTTGAAGGAATGAACAAATAAAATTTATTTTTATGTTGATGTCAGAACTAAATTAGAGATGTCATGGAAATTCGGTGGATCCCATATTGTGAGATTTAATGAACGAAAAAGAATAAAATTAAGTAAAATTTTTTATTCATTGTGAAATCACCTCACAATTGGTGTGATATTAAAGTTTTAAATTATCCCTCCAATGTTTGAATGAAATAAAAATTATCAGTTTTTCATGAACTACTTTGCTTCTTCAACAAAAAAGCTCCACTCAAAAAACATCAATCTAGCACAGCCCAAGCAAACTTCTCAGAGTATCAAGCGGATTTTCGCCTGATTTACGCATGTAAGATCAAGGGTTGATATCGATTAAGTTTTTTCCCAAAGCATCTGACTCAAGAAAATGTTTCAATACGAAATAAAGAGGCTTCCTTCAAGAAGTTTTTTGGTAGTTTGAGAAAAATATATCTGCTTAGTTGAGTGACAAAGGCCTTTTGAGAGGCATGTCAGGGCTATTTTCTGACAGAGAGCCTTCCAATTTTCTATTGACTCTTAATATGGGTGAATTAAACCTTGAGCTTTATATATACGCTTCTACTAAAATTAGTAATAATTGAACCTTTGAGGACAAGGCTATAAATGGTCTCCTGAGCGCGAAAAAGCTCACGAGAGCCCATGTATAACTCCCTAGCTACCCTCTCAGGTCGAAAGATATCAAAGAGATAAATGATTCATGGTTTGGAGGCCTAATCTAGATAAAAAATGAAACGAAGACTCGAATTTTAGACTCGAATCGTTCCGATCTGAGAGAAAAATGCAAAAATGAATATTGGAGGCTTTTGAGTCTTTGCTTGGAGAGAGGAAAGAATGTGTGAGATGAAGCGGTTTTCAAAAGGCAAATATTGAGTTTTTTGTCGAAGAATTTTTTCGAAGGAAAAAATTATAAACTTTTTTTGTAATGAAAACTTTTGAAAATGAACTTGTGAAATGAGGGAAAAATTGTCTTTCTTTACTTTTGAAGATCTTTTTGCCATGAGAATCTGCAAGTTTGAACTTGCGAAAAAATTTTTTTAAGTTTTTGAATTGTGAAGAAATTATTTTTTCGGGGGACTTTTTTGCCTTTTTGAAGGAGTTTATCTCAAAAGGACCACATAACAGAAGATTGAGCTTCTTCTTGAGGAAACTATTTTTTTCTTCAAAAATTTTCATTTTCACAAAATTATTGGAAAGAAATCATTCAAATAAAACCACTTTTTAATTTCGAACTTCCATGAAAAAATATGAAATACAAAGTTTTTCGCTTCATTGACATCTTCATATCCTATTTAATGAAACAATAAATATCCATTTATTCTTGTTCTTTCGTTTCATCAGCACTCAGTTTTCTCGGCACATCTTTTCCATCAACAATAATGCTTTCATCATCAAGAGTTTTCGCAAAGAACCTAAAAAGACTTTTCGCAGTGCTTGCTTTCGCCGAAAGCGCCCCCATACTTTCTGTAGGACTTAGCGCCAATCCATTAGAATTCGGTGAATTTAGAGCAGAACCTCCCATATAATCACTCCTCCAACAAGTACTTCCATTATAAAGGGTCAATTTTGGACTCAAATGATTCGCCAATTTATCAAGGTTATTCAGTGATGAGTCCACTAGGTTATTGTCTCCATTTGGGGAAATATTACTCTCTTCAATTTCGAGGTCTTGTCTGCTTGCAGCAGAGGACTCTGGATATTTTGAAAAATTAAATACAAATGATTCTGGATTTACAAGGTTAGTTTGACTCGACCCGAGCTCTTTTTGATCAACAGTTTGTTTTGCACGATTAATAAGATCATTCTGAAAGAATTTCGCCAAACTTGGCGCTGCCTTTATCTTTATTCCATCAACTTTTCTCTTTACAATAATTCTGCTATTATACTTATTCTTCACTTGTTGAGAATGAACAAGAGAAGGAGTTTCCATGTAATCATAATCCTCGATCATCTCTTCAAAGCCCATAAAAGCTTGTTGTAAAGGCAAAGCAAGAACTTGAAGCCACGCAGTTTTCTCATGAGTCGTTAAGACTGATTTTTTGCGGTAAAAGGCAGAGATATTATCAATTTCGATTTTTAGCTTAATAACCAAGAAAGCAAGGCATAAAAGGTTGATTGAGTCATTTCCGACAATAACAAGGTCTCCGAGAATAATACTGAGGGTTTCAGCTTGGATATTGTAGACTGAGAAAATCGTCAATAATAGCATCCATAAATTCATCATTAAAATGATGATTTCAAAAAGAAGTATTTGATAATGGTTTATATCCTTTATGAAAGGTCTTTTCCGAATAATAAAGGTCAGGGTCGTGATACTGACGAGGAGCTGGAAGATTGTAACCATCAAATGGGACTTTTCGAAGCTTACAGCGATGAGGATAGGGAGCCCGATCCTGCACATGTAAAACAGGAAGGAGAGTTCAGTAAGAATGCTTGAATGTGTAAATCCACGATAAAGAACTTGGAGGCTGGCGAACTGTTGGTTGCTGTCAATCGCTTGATATTGAGAAGGGAAGATAGAGGTCAGGCGAAGGTTCCTTTGTTTTTTTATGAGATAAAAGATACCAAACATGAAGACGAAGAGGCCTATCAAGAAAAATAAGCAGAGCAAAAGACTGAATACTGAAGAGACACCAGTTGAGTTTTTGAAGGTTTTGAACTCCAGAGTTGAAAATAATAAAATATCATCAATGTTTATTGCAAAGACCATGACAACAAAATTCCATTTTCCAATAACAAGAAGCCGTTGAAAAACTGACTTGGCCAATTCCCATTTCATCCTGGTGCAAATTCTTTCAAGACCCCAGATTATCCCTGCTGCCAAAATGCCTAACAAAATCGTTGTGAAATCTTCCCAGAAATTCACCAGGAAGCTTGAATGCAATCCACTTCTTTCATATACTTCAGCCGTTGGGACCTTCACAAAATCATTCTCCAAGCTACTCCACATTGTCATGCCTGAACTAAACGACAAAATATTTCTTCCTCTGCTTATCCCAAGTCTCTGTAATCTTGGTGGCATATTAATATCAAGATACCTCACATATTGCATCACTTTGACCAGCGTGACAACTGTCAAAGCTCCTCTTTGTAATGGCGCTTTCAAAAACATATTGAATAAAGAGCTCCCAGCTTCACTCGGAGATGGTTGAATACATTGAAGATAAGGCTGGTTTTTGAGAGAGGAATAAGGGGACTGGCAATGTTCATTGCAGAAACCAGAGCCTGTATAGTAATAATGAGTTGAATTTTCGCAGGGCAATTGACAATATTTATTCCCATCTGGGAGTATTAAAATTTTATAAGGAGCCGGACAAGATTCTATGCAGTGATTATTCCAGTCTAAGAACTGATTGGGAAGGCATTTGAAGACACAAAACCTGGTGAAGTCAGGGGATGAGCCATCAATTTTGGCCTTGAAAGGGTCAAGACATTGAGAAGCACAGGATCCATTTAGGAAAGCGAAATCTGAAGGATTTTCACAAGGAAAGTCACAATATTCGCTTCCATCAGGCTCGATACGTTTTTGTAAAGGGATATTGCAGGATGATATACAGGATCCATTGGTATAAAGGAAATTTGATGGCGATGAGCAAGGGAAGTCGCAGAAATTTCGAGAAGATGTGGTTCGAGGAATCAATGGGGCGTCACAGGAAGAACTGCAAGAACCGTTCCAATAGAGGTAATCAGTCGATGTGGTGCAAGGGAATTCGCATAAAAGCTTATTTTTGTAAGTGTCAGCTTGTAAAGGAAAATCACAAGAAGACGAACAAGTACCATTCCAACAAAGATATTCAAAATTTTTGCAATGATCCTGACAGAAATTTCTTGTAGTCGAAGTTCCTTCAGTGACCTGTGCAAATGGCTGAGGGCAAGTTGATTCACAGGATCCATCCCAATACAAGAAATTTGTTGTTGTCGTACAAGGGAAATCACAATAAGATTTATTTGCTTCGAATCTCTGAGACAATGGAAAGTCACAGGATGAAGAGCATGTCCCATTCCAATAGAGAAAGCTTGTCCCATCGGCACAAGGAAAATCGCAGAAATTATACCTATTTTCGGTTCTGGTAGATAAGGGACTATCACAAGAGCTCAAGCAAGAGCCATTGCAATATAAAAATTCAGAAACAGCACAAGGATATTGACAAAACATTCTGCTATTTTTGATGACTTGTTTCAAGGGTTTTTGGCACCCTGATGAGCAAGTTCCATTCCAATAAAGAAACTGACTTATCTGACACGGGAAAATACAAAACTCTCTTATAATAGGAGCTGTTCCTTGGACCTGTAATATCAAAGGACTCGAACAAGCATTTGAACACATCCCATCCCAGTACATAATTTCTGTTGAAGCACATAAAAAATCACAGAACCTCTTTCCTTTATCGTATCTTGGGATCAGAGGGAGAAGACAATTACCAATACAAGATCCATTCCAATACAAAAAATCACTTCCTGAACAAGGATAATCACAGAAATTTCTCACAGGAGTCCCTTCAGTCCTCGCTGACAATGGAAAATCACAAGAGCTCACACAGGATCCATTCCAATACAAATATTCACTGGGGTTGCAGGGATATTCGCAAAGATTCTGACCTTCAATGACATTTGTTATGAGCGGATTTGGACATGAGCTTTTACAAGAACTATTCCAATGCAAAAACTCTCCATTTTGACAAGGAAAATTACACACCGAATATGTATCATTCACACTCTGAACCAACGGAGGATTACAACCTGAAGAGCAATTTCCATTCCAATACGCAAACTCGCCTGGACACGGAGTCTGGCAATAGTTGACTCCATTTATTGTCTCATTATACAGCGGATAGTTACAAGTCGGATAACAAGTTGTCCCCACAAGATAATACCCTTCTTTACAAGCTCCACACTGACTAATATTGGGTCCTGTACAATTACTGCAAGCCGAATGACAAGCCTGACAGCTACTGCTCTGCAAATACGTCCCTCCATAGCACGTCAAGCAATCATTAGCAGCTCCACCATCACAGGTCGCACAGCTGGAATCACAAAGAAAGCACGTCCCGCTATTTGGCGGGTTCATATACTGATTCGTCGTGGAACAAGGACATGCTTTATTCGGCAAAGGCGTTCCATTCGATCTTCCACAGACACTGGTAGCAGGATTACTCATATACACAAAATCGAGTTGAATATCGCGGATTCCTAACGATTCATCCAAAGTTCCTTGATCCAAATAGCTGATAAATTTAATCACCATCGACAAGGCAGTATGAGGGAAAGTCATGTAAGCCCGAACAGGCGGAAAATCCGCCCAAGATCCTCCACATAATTGCGTAGCATATCCAGCAAAGGCGCTAAATCGCCAACCTGTAATAGCTGTACCGTCTATATCCACGTCATAGTGGTCATCTGAAGTCGTCCCATCCCAACTGTCAATTGCGTAGACGGTATAAGTAAGATTTATTTGATTATGAGGTGGTAAGCCGGAATATGTGCGGTAAAAATATTGACCGTAGCTTGGGTTAGCGCCTGTGGTTCCGGCTCCGCCCATGATGTTATAACCTCCAAGGAGGTAAACCCCACCGCAGTTGGAATACTTGGTTGTGGAAGAAACGAGTTTTGTACATGACCAATTGTTGGCTTCTGTTTGGAAAGCGGTGGATGTGGTGGATTCCAAGTCCCAAAGTTGTGTTGCTGGGAGAAGGGTTTAGAGAGTGAAGAAATTGAGAATTAATTTTACTTGTATGCCAGCTATATGATTGGGAGGCTGGGAACAGAATGACAAGGGCTAGTAAAAGGAGAAAGGATTGAAATAGGGTCATGCTTCTAAAGGGTCAAAAAATAATTAGAGGGGAAAGTTTGGATTATAAAAATTCGAGGGAAAATGTGAAAGAGTGAAAGATTGATCGGATTGGTGGTGATAAGATTGATATTTGTTTAATAGCTAAAGTATTAAAAGAGAAATCTGGTTTTTCTGAGTTTAATCATGATTGAATCAATAGAAAAATCGCGCCAAATAAAAATAATTTTCTAATGATTTGATTTGTCGAAGGTCCCATTCAAACTGAACAAAAATGAATAAATAGGGCCGGTTGAATGGGAATTAGGTTGAAAGTTTTAAGGAAAAAGATGTTGAGGTTTAAATAGAAAGGTGAGAATGAGTGAGTTGGGATTTGATGATGATTAAATTTATTCTGTGCTTTCGAAGAAAATTAAATACTTGATAAAATCTGAATTTTGGATTAAAAAACTTGAAAAACTATGTTTTGGTCAGCCGTTGAGGAAGTTTGGATAGCCTTTAAAAGGCCTCTTTCTGGTGAGTTTTTATTTTGTTGAATGGATATGATTGAGATTGAAGAGAAAAGAGAGATTTTTTGTGGTTGGATGAGAGTCTTGAAGAAAAAAAATTTTCGAAAAATAATAAAAGAAAAAATGAGGAATTGTTTGGCGGTAACTTTTTATGGTAAGAACTGAATGATATTCAGTGGTACCGCTCTCTTTTCAACGGAGGAAGGGAAAAATATTAAGTTTTGGTGGATGAATGGATTTTGTATTCAGAATAAAATAATAAATTTATTGACAATGAATGAGTCCCATATTGTTTTATTCAATTGAGAAAAGAAAAATTGAAAATCTCTGAAAATAATTTTTTTTATGAATAATTTGGTTTAAAATGTTGTCTTCCTTTCTTCCAAATATGACTATTAAAATCTTCAATGTTTGGATTCTCGACGGTTTCCTTTCTCATGACTCGCTTTCTCAAATATTCATGTTTAACTTTTGGCTTCTCCTCTTCATTAACGATATGATTCAAATTTTGCAAATTACTCTGAATCTTTTGGAATATCGCTTCATCATCTTCAACTTCAGATTGTTGTATTCCCTTCTTCTTTTCTTGAGTTCTCAAGTTTGATCTAAATTTTTTCATCCTCTCGCTATTTTTATTATGAAGCCCTGAGCCTGAGCCTGAGCCAAAGTGAGGAAGTGGGTCTTCTTTTTGTTCTTTCCAATCAAAGAATAAATCTGAGCTTCCCATAGGACTAATGAGATTTCCCTTTTTGTCGAAAATAGATCGAAGACTATCTTGATTACTAACTGAAAACTCCAAATCTTCCTTTTTAAACAAAGATTTCTCAAAAATATTCGATCCAAATGTTGTTTTATTTCCTAATCCTTGAGAAATTCCAATCAGATTATTTCGAACTCTTTCATCTTTCTGAGCATCAGAACCATGCCAATTGAATTGTTTCTTCACCACCAGACTCCTACTTGTATCCTCAGCTCCACTCTCTTCTTTGATAAATATAACTTGCTCTGGACTTCTGGCGGTCTCTGCAAATGTTTCAAAATCCTCAGACTCCCTTTTTGATAGCCTTGTCTGATCCCCATCAATTGATCTAGATTCTAGTGGTCTCTTTCCTCTGACCAGACTCAATTGATCTTCATGAATATTCGTAAAGTCAAGATTTGCGCGGTCGTCTTCTTCAACATATAAAATTTTACTGACTCTTTTGGGCTTGACGTTTTCAGGATAATAAATTACTTCTTCAAAGCCCATGTTACCTTGCTGCAGCAAGAAGAATAACAAACGACAGCAAATACCAATTCTCTGAGGTTTATCCATTGAAGTTTTCACGAACAAATTTTTCATAAGAAGGGCTTCTGAATGGATTTGAAGGATTAAAAAGAATAGGCACATGAGATTCAGGCAATCATTCCCGAGAATAACTATATCCCCAAGAACAATTGCAAGTTGGTGGTTTTGTAAATTATAATGAGAGAGGATAGTGAGAGCCAACATGCAGCAATTCATGAGAAGGATCACAGATTCGAAAATCACCATCTGATAATGGTTGATTTTCTTGATGAATGGCTTCATTCGTAAAATGAAGGCAAGGATCGCAAGGCTGATAATAATTTGTGGGAGACTGACAAGGAGCGGATAGCTCTCAAAGCATACAGCTATGAGAATAGGTAGGCCAATTCTAAGCATGTAGAACATGAAGAATAGTTGGTTGAAGAGATTGTTATTTCTGAATGCAGAATAAAGGACTTGGAAGCCTGGGAATTTTTTGCTTGGGGATTTTCGTAAAGAGAGGGCGATATATGAGACCAAACCCATGAGGGTGAGAGTAACGATGATAAAGACCACACTGAGGAATAAACTGAATGAAGCTTCAGAAGTGGAAGAGGAGAAGGTTTTGAATTGGATGGCTGAGAAGAGGATAATATTGTCAACGTTGATGGCTAAAATCATCAAAGGGAAATTCCATTTGGTAATATTCTTCAGAGTGCTGAATATATTTACCAAATACGCCCAATCAAAAGCCTTGAAGATTTTTTGGAGTGCTGAAAAAATCACAGCTAAACCCAGGGCAATCAAAATCGTCATAAGATCATCCCAGAAATTGACCAAAAAGCTGGAATGAAGATTATTTTTCAGATAAACATAAGGGACTGTGGCTTTGTTATTCGTAAACTTTTCTATAAGAGCTTCTGGCATACTGATTCCTGAATTTATCGATAACAAGTCTCTTCCTTTGCTGATGGTTAGTCTCTGAAGTCTTGGGGGCATTTGAATATCAAGATATTTGACATACTGCATTGTCTTGACCAATTTTACCACAGTCCAAGCTCCTTGCTCCAAAGGTGCATTAAGGAAGAAGGAACCTGAATAAGTTGATGCTGACGATGTTTCTATTGAGTTGCAAGTGAGATATCCTGTGGAATTTTGAATAAAAGCAGGCTGATGGCATGTTGTATCACATCTCTCAAGGTCAGGATAATAATAAAGCATGATATTTCCACATGGCGAGTTGCAGTATGAAGATGAGTCATCAGTGGTATAGGAAGTGAGAGGTGAAGGACAAGTATTGAGGCAGGAGCCGTTCCAATAAAGATAATCAGATAAATCACAAGGATTTTGGCAGTAATTAATATTGTCTTCAGTTTTGGAGGTCAATGGAGACTTGCATTCAGGATCGCAAGTGCCATTCCAATAGAGGTAATCTGTTATATAGGAGCAAGGGAATATGCAATAAAGTTTATCATTGACAGTTTGGGCTGATAAAGGCGAAAGGCATTGTGGGAGACAAGAACCATCCCAGTATAGATAGGTTGATTCTGAGCAAGGATAATCGCAATAATTGAGAGAATCTTGGATACGACTTGATAAAGGAGATTCACAAAAGTCGAGGCATGAGCCATTCCAATAGAGGTATTGATCAGTTTCGCAAGGATAAATGCAGAACCTGACATCAGGAGGAATTTCTTCGACTGCGAGAGGGAAATCACAGGAGTCAGAACATGTGGAGTTCCAATATAAGTATTGTGTTGCTGAACACTTGGAATAACAAAATCTTCTGACTCTTGAAGATCCCTGAGATTCGAGGGTTAATGGTTTTGGACAGTCGGAACCACATGTTCCGTTCCAATAAAGGATTGCGCTCTTATCATTACATGGGAAATCACAATACAAATACCTATCTGTGGTTGATTGAACTAAAGGGGAAGAGCAAGATTCGATGCAGGATCCATTCCAATATAAATATTCTGAGATTTCGCAAGAATAATCGCAATATTGAAGATCCTCTTCGATTCTTGTTGAGTAAGGGATTGGGCATGTGCTCAGACAGGAGCCATTAAAATATAAAAATTGATCAGTCTCACATGTGTAGTTGCAGAACGATCGACTCTTGGAAGCGTAGCTGGTTAATGGAAAATCACAAGTGCCTAAGCAGCTGCCGTTCCAGTACAAGAACTGATTGCCCAGACAAGGATACCTGCAATAGTTTCTGGTAGGAGCTCCTTGAGATTGAGAAACGAGGGGAGATGGACATGAGGTTGAACATGAGCCATCCCAGTATATTATTTCTGAGGCAGGACAAAGATAATCGCAATAACGCTTATCAATATCTATTCTGACGATAAGAGGAAGATGACAGCGTGTTGAGCAGGTGCCATTCCAATATAAGTACTGGTTACCAACACAAGGATAGTCACAGAATTTTCTTTGTGTGAGGCTGCCTTCTATTCTTGTTGAAAGAGGGGAATCACAAGTGGTTAAACAAGAGCCATTCCAGTAGAGATATTCAGATGGATCGCAGGGGTAATAGCAGAAATTGTTCTGAATTGGATCGCCTTGAACTTGGGCAACGAAGGGATAAGGGCAAGAGCTAAGGCAAGAGCCATTCCAAGCAAGATACTGATCAGATGTGCAAGGGTAACTGCAGTAATTCCTGTTATCAGATGTTGACTGGACAAGTGGAGAATCACATTGACTCGAGCAAGTTCCATTCCAATAAAGATACTCGCTGGTGCCGCATAAATACCAGCAGAACTGTCTTTCAGGGGTTCCTTCAGCCATAGGGACTAAAGGAGAATCACAAGAAGTTTGGCAGCTGCCATCCCAATAAAGAAACTCGTCTACTGCACAAGGATAATCGCAGAATTGACGTGAAGGAGTGCCTTGCGTGACAATCACCAGAGGTGAAGGGCAAGTATCGAGACATGATCCGTTCCAATAGAGATATTGTGTTGTTTCACAGGGATACACACAGAACCACCTGCCGTTGTGGTATTCATTTGTTAAAGGCTCTGGACACGTTGAAGAGCAAGTTCCATTCCAATAAACAAATTGATCTGGCTCACAAGAATACCAACAAAAATTTCTTTCGAGATAAGTCCCTTGCACCTCAGGCCATAGAGGGAAATCACAACTTTGCTGGCAAGTTTCATCCCAGTAAAGCCACTGCCACGGCATGCAGATATACCAACAGAAGTTTCTTTCAAGATAAGTGCCTTGCGTTTCTCCTGATAAAGGGGAGGGACAAGTGCTTAGACAGGATCCATTCCAATAAAGATATTCATCTGGCTGGCAAGTGTACCAGCAAAAGTTTCTTTGGAGGTACGTACCTTGTAACTCACCTGATAACGGAGATGGGCACAGACTCAGGCAAGATTCATTCCAGTAGAGGTACTGATCAGGCTGACAGGTATACCAGCAGAAGTATCTCTGAAGGTAAGTACCTTCAAGTTCACCTGAGAGTGGAGAGGGGCAGGTACTTAAACAAGACCCATTCCAATAAAGATATTGATCTGGTTGACAGGTGTACCAACAAAACTGTCTTGGTAGATTTGTTCCTTGAGTTTCGGGCGACAATGGGGGAGGGCAAGTGCTCAGACAAGATTCATTCCAATAGAGATATTCTGTAGGTTGACATGTATACCAGCAAAACTTTCTCTGGAGATAAGTCCCTTCAGTTTCTCCTGATAATGGAGCTGGGCAAGTGCTTAAACAAGACCCATTCCAATAAAGATATTGGTTTGGTTGGCAGGTGTACCAGCAGAATTTTCTTGTGGTAGTTGTTCCTTCAACTTCACCGGATAAAGGAGATGGGCAGGTGCCCAGACAAGAGCCATTCCAATACAAGTAATCTGAACTTGGGCAAGAATAATCACAGAACCCTCGACTGTAATATGTGAGAGTTGTCAAAGGTGAAGGGCAACTCGAAAGACAAGACCCGTTAAAATACAAATATTCGTTTGATGGGCAAGGATATGTGCATTCTTCAAATGTATCAACGGTCACAGCTGAGATGGCAAATGTGGAATATGCTGTTGAATAAGCACAGGTCGTACTGCAACTTCCGTCCCACATGACGTATTCTCCTGGACATGGAGTTGCACAATAAGTCACCCCATTTGATACATATGAATAAAGAGGAGAATTACAGCTAGAATAACAAGTCGTTCCGACCATAAACCAGCCAGAATTACAGCTAGTACATGTTGTAGCAGTTCCTGAGCAAGTAGCACAATTGCTTGAGCATTGTAAGCACTGATCTCCACTCAAATAGTAGCCGCTTATACAAGATGTACAGTCAGTGGAAGCGCCTCCTGTACACGTAGCACAAGTCGAATAACAGTTATAGCATGTTCCGCTACCAGCAGGACTCATGTATTGATTTGTAGCACATGGGCAGGGCCAGCTTGGCAACGGAACGCTGGCAACTCCGCATACACTTTCTACGGGTGAAGTTACAGTGAGGAAATCCATTTGAATCTCTCTAATTCCTAGGGATTCATCAGTGGAATCTTGATCAAGATAATTGATAAAATCTAGCGTCATTGTACTTGCGGTATGTGGCCAGGTCATATAAACTCTAACAATAGGAAATTCAACGAAACTTCCTCCACAATAACTGTAAGCATAGGAAGAGGTATAAGTAAAATGCCAGCAAGTGATTATCACGCCATCAACGCTGACGGAATAATGATCATCTGAAGTGGTTCCATCCCAACTGTCAATAGGATAGACGGAATAAGTCACATTGACTTGATTATGAGCTGGTAAACCTGTATAATATCGTGTCCAGTAGTTGCCATAATAAGCAGATGAGCCAGTTGTCCCTGAGCCCCCCATGATATCATAACCTCCCATAACATAGTCTCCGTTAGCGCAGACTGAATATTTTTGGGTTCCGACGAGAAGTGGGCATGACCATGCGGAAACCTCTGTGACAAAAGCTGAGCCTGTATATTCTAAATCCCATAATTCTGTAGCTATAGAGGGGGTTAGTTGAGGGGCTTTATGAATGGGGAAAGAGATTACCGGTATGCCAGCTGAAACTGAGGGTTTGGTGAGAGAAAGCCAGAAGGAAAAGAGCAAGATAAAAAATCATTTTTTGTGTGAAATATTATTTGTGATTGATTTAAAGAGGTGATTTATAATTTTTATGGTGATTGTAAAGGTGTAATTCCTCACAAGATAACTTTAATAGAAAACCAAATCTCATGATGTTTGATCAATAATGAGTTTTTAAGAAGACTACCATATTGTTTTCTCGATTATTTAAAGAAAATGTCATTTAGAATAATTATAAAAAGTGAATCATTGAGATCAGCCAATCCAAGGGATATTGTTTGATACCTACGTATTTTGAACACAAAGTCATTTTCGTACTTGTAGTAACTTTAAATATTTAGGTTTTAACGGATCATCTATTTTTAGCGGCTTCCAGCATTTAATGCCTCTAAATTTAGTTTTCATACTCAGAAAATGCAAATTCTCAATCAATTAAGGCCTTGACAGAATACATGTCTCTCTTGGATCGGAACACTCGATTGGGAATTCCTTAGTGGGGCTTTGGTTCATTTATATATCCGAGGCTTTTCATTAAAGGTCCTCAATGTAAAGAAAAACACTCTTGAACCTCACTAAATTGAGCACAAATATGACGTTGCTAAAAACATTATATGATTGATCTCTTGACCCTATTAAAATGCCTGGGAGATTGATCAGGTGCCTTTGCGGTTTTTGCGACTCAGCCGAAATACCAGCAAACTGTTCATCTGATATGACGTGAAGCCAGGTGAATCACCTGAAGAAGAAACTACTGAATGGGACTTGCGTTGAAATCGCTTATTTTTGAGCTATTTAAAATTTCAAAAAACTTGAATGTTGATACTAAAAGATCTAAATTTAGACAGAATGTGATTCAATTTTTTGAAAGTAAATTTTGTCTTGATTTAGTTTGAGGTTATTTTGAATCATAGATTCGATTCTGAAAGAAGTTTGACAGGCGAGTGCTTGTCTGTTTGGTATGAAAATTTGGACAACAATGGGGGAAAAGTCTTGAAGAAGGTAACAAATGTCTATGACAATGCTATATAGCTCAGATAAAGAGGCAACAATTTTTTGTCAGATAATGTGGGGAAAAAATAGAGGGCTGAATGACTTGAGCTTTCTGAAAATTTTATGATGAGGCCCAATTCACTTTGAAATTTTTCACAAAGACTTTTAATTCAGGGCCAAACCCAATGGAATTATGATTTTGGCAGCGGTTTTTTTTTTTTTAGGCATGCCTTGTCCGAAAAAACATGAGGGCTAATATGATGTCTCAGAGCTTGATTCTTTTGGTTGAGATTTTTTTTAGTGATATCCGAGAGGCTCAATGCTTTTGACTGAGACTTTGTTTTGAAATTTTTTTTTAATATTTTCAAGAAACATTTGAGAATTTTTTTTTTGATTTTCAGATTGAGAAATCGAAAACAGTTTTTATTCGAATTATCAGAAAGCAAAAAATTTTCTCTGAGTCAACAGATGGTTGGATAAGGATGGTATTCGTCTTCAAACAAATTTTTGACAATCGAAGTTTTTTTATTTTGATCTTTGACTTCTCCTAAACCTCACAGAGATCAAATTTGCTCTTTGAAATTTTAAATGTCAGGACAAATTTTGTCGAGGGTTGAAAGAAGAAATTGGAAAAATTTAAAATAAAAAATTTTTCATCAAGTCGAAAGAAAAAGTTTGCCCGAAGGCTTTTCCAATAAAATCCCAAGAACTGAAAAAAAAATGTCAAAGATTTTTTTCACTTTTACTTTCCCGATTTTTTCCCCAGCAAAATTCTGAACTGAAAAATGGGACTTTTAATAGCCTGCCAGCTCCTCACGAGACAAAAAACCCTAAAAAAAATTTTGGATAGGCTTTTGAAAAATTTCTTTTTCGATGGGATCCAGAGTTTTTTGGAACACCTTTTTCCTCGAAATAGGGAGAAATTGTGCCGATAAATATTTGTCTTTTGCCAAAATTCAATTAAAGGAAATATGACCAGAGTTGACAAAACTCTTTTTCCAAAGCATTAATTTGACAATCGATGCTCAAAGAATATTTTTATCATTAGAATTTTTCGTCAAATAGCAATTTATGATGATTTTCACTCGAAAATATTTTACTTTTATTTTCCATACAATTTTTACCCAAATAAAATTTTTCACAAAGACACAAAAGAAACAAAATCTTCAAAAATTACAAAAAAGAAGATTTATCAATTTGGCTTAAAATGATGTTTCCCTTTCTTCCAAAGGCTCATACTGAAATTCTCACTCCCTTGCTCCTCTCCACTTTTCTCTGGAAAAACAGTTCCTTTTCTCCCAGTTCCGCTCTTCCTCAAATAATCATGCCTCACTTTTGGCTTATCTTCCTCTTCAATTATCTTATTCAAACTCTCCAAATTCTTTTGAATTCTCTGTAAAACAGCCTCATCATCTTCTCTATTTTCTAATCTTTCAATCTTCTTCTTTTCCTTTGCCTTCAAATTCGCATCATACGCTAGCGACCCTTGCCTTTTAACACTTCTTTTGCTATTTTCTTGCTGTACTCTTCCTCCAAATTGAGGAAGCATTTCCTCGTCTTGATCTCTCCAATTCAAAGGCAATTCTGTGCTTCCAACTGGGCTTAAAACAATTCTGCTTCTATCTTGATCAGACTGCATGTTACTCACAATACTATCTTGGTTACTTATCGAAAACCCTAAGCCATCCTTTCTCCAGTTCTTCAATAAAGATTTCTCAAAGATATTCGACTCTGCTGTTGTCTTATTTGCTATCCCTTCAAATAATATCATGCTGCTTCCAATACGATTGATAGGATCCGTTGAAGAGTCTTGTATAAGAATACTATCTTCCTCTTCATGTTTCCTTTGAGAATTAACCTTATTATGAAGATTTTTCAAGCTCTTTTCGGAGCCCTGGCCTGCTTGTTTTCTCCATATAAATCTTTTGGAGTTAAGAATATTATTATCAGAAGTCTCATTATGAGTCCCTGCTCCATCTTCTTCTTGAATTAAAATAACTTTTTCAAGAGTTCCATAAGTCTCTGCCGTTTCTCTTTTTGACAGCATTCCGTCACCTTCATTTCCAGATCGACTAGGATGGAACCTTGATTTAGGCGTATTTGTTCTGCTCAATGGGGACACAGAAGCTGCTATGGGTCTCTTTCTGACGAGATTTGCTTGCTCTTCACTGAAATCAAGATTAGCGCGATCCTCTTCTTCAAGGTATAATATTTCACTTTTTCTTTTAGGTTTTGCTGTTTCAGGATAATAAACCAATTCCTCAAAGCCCATGTTGCCCTGCTGAAGCAAGAAGAACAACAAACGACACCACATGCCAAGTCTTTGAGGCTTTCCCCTCGGAGTTTTGGTCAGGGTTATTTGGATACAGGCGGCTTCTGTATGTATCTGAAGCAGAAGGAAGAACAAGCACATGATATTGAGACAGTCATTGCCAAGGATGACGATATCTCCGAGGATAATTGCTGTGTTGTGGTTTTGGAGGCCGTAATGAGAGAGGATAGTTAATGTAAGCATGCAGCAATTTAGAACGAGAACTGTTGATTCGAAGATTATCATTTGGAAATGATTGGTTTTCTTGGTGAATGGCTTCATTCGAAGGATGTAGCCGAGGATTATAAGACTGATGAGGACTTGAGGAATGCTGACAAGAAGCGGGTAGCTTTCGAAACAGACCGCTAGGAAGATAGGCAAGGCGATTCTGAGCATGTAGAAAAGGAAGAAGAGCTGGTTGAAAATGTTGTTGGTTCTGAATGCGGAATATAAGACTTGGAAGCCTGTGAATTTTTTGGAAGGAGATTTTCGTAAAGAAAATGCAATGAAGGAAATCAAGCCCATGAGAGCGAGAATAATGAGGATAAAGATGACACTGAAAGCGAGGCTGAGCGAATCTTCTGAGGTTTTGTATTGGATGGCTGAGAAGAGGATAATGTCATCGATATTAATGGCTAAAACCATCAAAGGGAAATTCCATTTTGTAATGGTTGTGAGAGTACTGGAAATGCTGGTTAAATAAACCCAATTGAAGGCTCTGAGGACTTTCTCGAGAGATGAGAGAATAAAAGCGAGACATAAGGCGATTGCAATCGTCATCAAATCATCCCAGAAATTAACAAGAAAACTTGAGCTTAGACTATTTTTAAGATAGACAAAGGGAACAACTGTATTCTCCTGAGAAGTCAGTTTTTCTTTAATAACTTCTGGCATGTTGAAGCCAGAATTTAGCGATAAGATATTTCTTCCTTTACTGATACTGAGCCTCTCCAATCTTGGGGGCATTTGAATATCAAGATACTTGACATACTGCATGACTTTGACGAGTTTTACAACAGTCCAAGCCCCTTGTTCTAAGGGTGCGTAAAGGAATAAATTGAAGAAAGAGCTCTCATAGACAGATGTATCGATTGGATAACAGCACAAATATCCTGTTGAATTCTGTATGATCCCAGGCTGATGGCATCTTTCATCACACATATCAAACTCTGGATAATAATAAAGCATGATATCTCCACATGGCGAGTTGCAATACGAATATGAGTCATCAGTTGTGTAGGAAGTGAGAGGTGAAGGACAAGTACTGAGGCAGGAGCCGTTCCAATAGAGATAATCTGATGGATCGCAAGGATTTTGACAGTAATTAATATTATATTGAGTTTTGGAGGTGAGTGGAGACTCACATTCAGAATCGCAGGTGCCATTCCAATAGAGGTAATCCGTTGAGGAATCACAAGAGAATGAACAATAGAGCTTATTATCTATGGTTTGAGCTGATAATGGCGAGTTACATTGTAAAAGACATGACCCGTTCCAATAGAGATAGGTTGAATCTGAACAAGGATAATCGCAATAATTGAGGTTGTCTTCGACGCGGGTTGACAATGGAGAATCGCAAGAGTCAAGACATGAACCATTCCAGTAGAGATATTGGTCAGTTTCGCAAGGATATATACAGAATTTGACATCAGAAGAAGTGATTTGTGTCAAAGGAGAACCACAAGAATCAGAGCATGTCGAGTTCCAATACAAGTATTCTGAACTTGAACACTTGGAATAACAGAAGGTTCTGATGATAGAAGAGCCTTGGGCTTCGGTTGTGAGAGGTTCAGGGCAACTTTCAGCGCATGTTCCATTCCAATAAAGTATAGCATTATCGTCGCTGCAAGGGAAATCACAATATAAATAGCCATCAATTTCTGATTGACTTAGAGGGGAATCACATGTATCAATACATGAGCCATTCCAATATAAATATTCTGAGGTTTCGCAAGGGTAATCACAATAGTGAAGGCTGCTTTCTGTTCTTGTTGAGTAAGGAATTGGGCATGTATTCAGACAGGAGCCATTGAAATACAAGAATTGATCGGAATCACAGGTATAATTGCAGAATAAGCGACTCTTGGACACATAACTAGTGAGCGGGAAATTACAACTAGCGGAACAATTTCCATCCCAATAGAGATACTGAGAAGCACTGCAAGGATATCTACAGTAATATCTGGTAGGACTTCCTTGAGTTTGAGAAACAAGGGGAGAATCACATGAAGTAGAGCATGAGCCATCCCAATACATGAATTCTGAAGCTGAACAGAGATAATCGCAATACCGTTTATCAATATCTATTCTGACGATAAGAGGAAGATTACAACGTGTTGAGCAAGTGCCATTCCAGTAAAGGTACTGATTTCCAACACAAGGATAGTCACAGAAGTTCTTTTTTGTTGTGCTTCCTTCTGTCCTGATCTTAAGAGGAGAATCACAGATGGTCAGACAGGAGCCATTCCAGTAGAGGTATTCTGAGGGATCGCAAGGATAGTAGCAGAAGTTGTTCTGGATTGGATCACCTTGAACCTCGGTTATTAAAGGATAAGGGCAAGAGCTAAGGCAGGAACCATTCCATGCAAGATACTGACCAGATGTGCAGGGATAATTACAGTAATTTTTGCCATTAGATGTTGACTGAACAAGTGGAGAGTCACATTGACTCGAGCAACTTCCATTCCAATAAAGATACTCAGAAGTTTCACATAAGTACCAGCAAAATTGTCGTTCAGGAGTTCCTTCCACTTCAGCAACAAGAGGTGAATCACAAGAAGTTTGGCAACTTCCATCCCAATAAAGAAACTCATCTGGCTGACAAGTGTACCAACAAAAGTATCTCTGAAGGTAAGTACCTTCGAGTTCACCTGATAATGGGGATGGACAACTGTCGAGACAGGATCCGTTCCAATAAAGGTATTGTGTTGATGAACAAGGATATTCACAGAACCATCTTGCGTTATGGTATTCATTAGTTAGAGGTTCTGGGCATGTTGAAGAGCATGTGCCGTTCCAATAAACAAATTGATCTATGTCACAAGAATACCAACAAAAGTTTCTTTCAAGATAAGTTCCTTGAACTTCAGGCCAGAGAGGGAAATCACAATCTTCTTGACAGGTTTCATCCCAATAGAGCCATTGCCAGGGCATGCAGATGTACCAACAGAAGTTTCTTTCAAGATAAGTGCCTTGCGTTTCTCCTGATAAAGGGGAGGGACATGTACTCAGACAAGACCCGTTCCAATAAAGATATTCATCTGGTTGACAAGTGTACCAGCAAAAATACCTTTGGAGATATGTCCCTTGAAGCTCGCCTGATAATGGAGATGGACAAATATCGAGACAGGATCCATTCCAATAGAGATATTGGGTGCTTGAACATGAATAATCACAGAAGCCTGCACTGTAATATGTGAGAGTTGTCAGGGGAGAAGGGCAGGTATCCAAGCAAGAACCATTCCAATAGAGGTACTGGCCATCACTGCAGGGATACGTACATTCATCAAAAGTATTCGCCGTCACGGCTGTGATGGCAAAAGTTGAATAAGTCGTTGAATAAGCGCAAGTTTCACTACAACTTCCATCCCACATGACATACTCTCCTGGACAGGGAGTCGCACAATAAGTAACATCTCCTGATGTATACGAATAAAGAGGAGAATCACAGCTTGAATAACAAGTAGTTCCGACCATATACCAGCCAGAATCGCAAGTAGTACAAGTCGTTGAAGTTCCTGAGCAAGTCGCACAATTACTTGAGCATGCTAAACATTCATCTCCACTCAGATAATATCCATCGATACAAGAAGTGCAGTCAGTAGAGGCACTTCCTGTGCAGGTCGCGCAGGTCGAATAACAATCATAGCACGTTCCGGAACCAGAAGGACTTTCGTATTGGTCGGTATCGCAAGAGCAGGCGCTGGATGGGAGTGGAACACTTGAGACTCCACAAAAGCTTTCTGTCGGAGAGTCTACGGTCACAAACTCCATTTGAATATCTCGAATCCCTAAGGATTCATCAGTTGAGGTCTGATCCAGATAATTAATGAAGTTAAGCGTCATTGTAGATGCAGTATGTGGCCACGTCATATAGGCTCTGACTGTGGGAAATTCGCTGTAACTACTTGAGCCGCAGTAGCTGTAAGCATATGATGAGGAGTAAATAAAATCCCAGCAAGCAATTTCCACACCATCAACGCTCACAGAGTAATGATCGCCTGAGCCGCCATCCCAACTGTCAATAGGATAAACTGTATAAATGACATAAACTTCATTGTGGCTAGGTAACCCTGTGTAAGTTCTAGTCCAATAATTGCCATAATAGGCGGAGGATCCCGAAGTTCCTGAGCCTCCCATGATGTTATAGCCACCCATAACGTAGTCACCATTTGTGCAGACTGAGTACTTTGTGGTGCCAACTAGAAGTGGGCATGACCAAGCGTCGACTTCTTCAATAAATGATGACCCTGTGTATTCTAAATCCCATAGTTCCGTTGCTAGGTTGGTGGTTAAAGGAGTGAATTAAAGAGAAGGAGAAAAATTTACATGAATGCCAACTGTAGGAGAAGGTTGATGTGATGAAAAATGCGAGGAAAAGGATGAAGATTTGGGAGGCAAAGAGCATTGTTTTTGAGGATTTTTAGATGAGAGAGAGAGAGAGAGAGAGAGAGAGAGAATAAATTTGTTTTTAATGGTGAAATTGAGTTTATGACGAGGAAATAGAGATATAAGAGATGAGTGAAATTCCTGATAAGAAAATTTTTGGATTTAATAAACTCAAGTTTCAAAAATAGTAAGTCGAGAGGAAAATAATGGGATTCAGAGGATTTTCACTAGACTGAGGGGACGATGGAAGAGGTGCGGGTGATTGAGGGGGTTAATAGGGGAAATATATTGAGATTATCGAATTGAAAGACTTGTAACAAAGGGAATATAGAATTTTTTAATCATCTATATTTAGAAGGGATCAGAAATAAGTGGTTCTAATTTTGATTGTCATAGTAGGAAAATACAAATTATCTCAAGACAAACTTGGTGTCAAGACCTGGTTTGAGCTTGGTATTAAGACTCTAGACGACTCGATTTTGCCCCTTTCAATAACTTTCTAGCCTATGATCCGAGAAAATCAAAGATTTTTAAGATATTTTGAGCTAACAAGATTGTTGATAAAAAAGGTGATCTAATTTGATTGAATTTAATTTTCGCTCACAAAAGACTAAATGATGTGGCGATGAAGGTGCATGATTGATTTGGGGATCTTTTAGAATGAATTGCTTTTTGATTTTTGAGGAGTTTTCGAAGATCTCTGGGGAGAGTTAGTTGTTTCAAATTGCCCAGACCATGATCATATGGTGGAATAAAGAGGGGAAACTGGAAACTGGGAATAGATGGGTTGTATTTTTTGAAAAAATTCGAAAGTTGGTCCTGGAGGATTTAATTTCAAAATACTGTAAATTGAAAATCATGAATTAGAGGCACTCTTTGAGCTCATCTTTGAGGAAAACTAAACACTTTTTTTTAATTATCAAAAACTTGCAGATTGACCATTCTCGGACTATTCATTCTTTGATAAAAGCAAGAGAGTTTTCTTGGAAATTTGTTTTCCAGTGGTGTTGAAATCCTTCAAAATAAGAAAAAGGTTTCTTGGTTCGGATAGAATGGCTTTCAAAATTGAAGGAGAAAGGCCTTTCTTCAATCCCTTCTTAAAAAATTTTTTTGGGACATTTTAAATTTTGAAGAAATTTTTTTTGCTGAAAAAATTCACTGAATTGCTTTCAATATCTTAAATTTTCTTTGAGATTTTTGAGCCCCAGAATTTGAAGCCAGGAGGGTCCAAGCATCAAAATCTCAACCAATATCATCTGATTCAGAAGAAAAGAAGTTGGGTTATTTTAGTATGGTATTTTGTAATTTCAGATTTTCTTAGTATAAAATTTTATGTGAAAAATCCTTCAACCTAATTTAAAGAAAAAAAATTTATTTTACAAAATAAAAAAATTCAGAAAAAAAGTTTATTATCCAATAAAAAATCAACCTATGAATTTGGGTTAAAATGTTGTTTTCCTTTAAGCCATAGCTTCAGCCTCAAATCTTCATCATTCCTTGCCTCCAAATCCTCACTCTCATTCAAATTACTCTTTGATCTCTTAAGAACACTCTCGTTTATTCGCGATCCTCCTTTCCTCAAATATTCAAACTTTGCTTTTGGTTTATCTTCTTCATCAATAATCTGATTCAAGCTCACCAAATTCTTTTGAATTTTCTTTATAACCTCCTCATCATCTTCTCCATTCTCCAGCTGCTGCATCTTCTTCTTTTCTTTCATTCTCAAATTCGCGTCAAATGCCAATGATCCTTGCCTTTTGA
>Ga0182738_1002099_pt1 | contig 24051 bp, 22 predicted proteins | sample eDN5th30CBELigMG_FD_128876 | JGI IMG/M metagenome (GOLD analysis project Ga0182738, IMG submission 128876) | Enriched Miracle-Growth compost microbial communities from Emeryville, California, USA - eDNA 5th pass 30_C BE-Lig MG (version 2)... ...
CCACGCGCGCGACGCCGCGCTCGTGCGCCAGGAGCTGAGCGGCTGCGCGCTCGTCCTGATCTCGCACAGCCCGAGCGCGGAGGCCGAGCGGCTCGTCGAGGTCGGCTGGTGCGAGCGCATCGCGTTCTCCCGGCGCCCGCTCCCGAAGGTCATCCCGACCGCGCTGCAGACGGGCGGGGACCGGCTCACCGAGCACGCCCGTATCCCGTCGAGCGCCTGGCGCGCGGCCGCCGACGCCCTCGCGACGGGCCCCGTCCTCGTGCAGGTGGCGCGCCCGGGCAGCGATGCGCCGCTCGGCGGCACGCGCACCGCGCAGGAGCTCGGGCGGGCTTTCCCCCGGGCGAAGGTCGTCGTCTCGCACGGGGGCAGCCGGATCCCGGAGATCGGACCCGAGCCCGCCCTCGTCGTCGCGACCCGCGGCGCCGAGCCGCGCGCGCGCGGCGGGTATCGTGCCGTGCTGCTCCTCGACGGCGAGCGGATGCTCGCTCGCGAGTCGATGCGCGTCGTCGAGGACGCGCTTCGGACCTGGTCGAACGCGATCTCCCTCGCCGCCCCGGCGGCACCGAGCTACCTCGTCGGCGTCGGCGGATCGATCGCCGTCGCGCTCGGTCAGTGGCGGCAGCCCGACGTCATCGCCGCGGAGCTCGCGGAACGCCAGGCCGTGCGGCTCCCGCCCGCCGTGCGGACCGCGACGCTCACGGGATCGCCATCGGCGGTCGACGCCGCGGTCGCCGCAGCCGGCATCGCATCCGACGACGTGATCGGGGCCGTCGCGGAGGACGACGGCCTCGTGCGGACCGTCATCCGGTTCGACTACCGCCGGGGCAGCGAGGTCGCCGCGGCACTGCGCACCGAGGTGCTCCGGCACGCGAGCGGGCGGCGCTCGGCGGCGAGGCCGCACCCGCCTCGTGCGATCGGACTGCGCGTCCGGATGGACGATCCCGAGCCCTTCATCGGCGAGCGCCTCCAAGCCGGGAGAATGGGAGAGTGAGCTCGCTTCGGATCGTGTTCGCGGGAAGCCCCGCCGTCGCCGTGCCGGCGCTCGACGCGCTGATCGCGTCCCGGCACGAGGTCGTCGCCGTCGTGACCCGTGAGGACTCGCCGGTCGGGCGCCGCGGCCGGCTCACGCCGACCCCCGTCGCGGCGCGTGCAGAGGATGCCGGGCTCGCGCTCATCAAGGCCGACCGGCTCGATCCGGGCGCGACCACCGCGATCCTTGACGCGCGGCCGGAGCTCGGCGTCATCGTCGCCTACGGCGGGCTCGTCAGGCAGCCGCTGCTGTCGGGTCCGCGGCTCGGCTGGATCAATCTGCACTTCTCGTTGCTGCCGCGCTGGCGCGGAGCGGCGCCCGTCCAGCACGCAATCCTCGCGGACGAGCGTGAGACCGGCGTCAGCGTCTTCCAGCTCGTCCCGGAGCTCGACGCCGGCCCCGTGTACGCGCGCCTCGCCGAGCCGATCGGCCGCTTCCAGACCTCCGGCGCGCTGCTCGCGCGACTCGCCGGGATCGGCGCCGAGGTGCTCGCGGGCGTCGTCGACTCCCTCGCCGATGGCACCGCGGTCGGTGAGCCGCAGGAGGGGGAGCCGAGCTACGCCGGCAAGCTCGACGCCGCGGACGGCGTGCTCGACTGGTCGCTCCCCGCGTCGCGCCTCACCGCGCGGATCCGGGCGGTGACACCCGAGCCGGGCGCCTCGACGACGCTCGACGGGCAGCGCCTCAAGGTCCTCGAGGCCGCCCCCGCGCACGACGCGCTGCGACTGGCCCCGGGCCGCGTCGAGCTCGTCGATCGGCGCGTCCTCGTCGGGACCGGCGACGGGATCGTCGAGCTCCTCCGCGTGACGCCCGCCGGCCGGTCGCCGATGTCCGCCGCGGATTGGTACCGGGGCCGGCCCCGCGGAGAGGAGACGGTGCTCGGTGGCTGACGCGAGAACGGTCGCGCTCGACGTCCTCTGGGCGGTCGCCGACTCGGATGCCTATGCGAACCTGCTGCTGCCGGCGCGGATCGCCGCCGCGGGGCTCGACGAGCGCGACGCGGGGCTCGCGACCGAGCTCACCTATGGCACGCTGCGCGGCCGCGGGCTCTACGACCGGATCATCGCGCTCGCTGCGAACCGCGAGGTCGAGGCGATCGACGCCCGCTCGCTCGACATCCTGCGCCTCGGAGCCCACCAGCTGCTTGCGATGCGGATCCCCGCGCACGCGGCGGTCGGCGAGACGATGCGCCTCGTGCGCAAGGAGTCCGCGAAGGGATTCGTCAACGGGGTGCTGCGCGCCATCTCCCGCACCGAGGCCGAGGAGTGGATCGCGCGCGCGGTCGCGACGGCGCGGTCGGGGGAGGAGGCCCTCGCGATCGAGCACTCGCACCCGCTCTGGGTGGTTCGCGCGCTCCGGCAGACCCTCGTCGCCGAGGGCCGCGAGGACGAGCTGCCCCAAGCCCTCGCGGCCGACAACGTCGCGCCTGCCGTCTCGCTCGTCGCCCTGCCGGGGCATTCCGAGGTCGCCGAGCTCCTCGAGCTCGGTGCGCGCGCGGCGAGCTGCTCGCCGGTCGGCGCGCTCATGCCGGGCGGCGACCCGATCCGGCTCCGACCCGTCGCCGAGGGCCGTGCCCGCGTGCAGGACGAGGGCTCGCAGCTCGCGGCGCTCGCGCTCTCGCGCGCGCGGCCGATCGAGCCGGGGGAGCGCTGGCTCGACCTGTGCGCCGGTCCCGGCGGGAAGGCCGCGCTGCTCGCCGCGGAGGCCGCTCTCGGCGGCGCCGCGCTGACCGCGAACGAGCTCGTCCCCGCCCGTGCCGGACTCGTCCGCAAGGCGCTCGCGCCGTTCGGCGAGACGGTGCGGGTCGTCGAGTCCGACGGGACGACCTTCGGGGATCGTGAACCGGGCGCCTTCGATCGCGTTCTGCTCGACGCGCCCTGCACGGGGCTCGGCGCACTGCGCCGCCGGCCCGAGGCGCGCTGGCGCAAGCAGCCGGGGGACGTCCCCGGCCTCGGCGAGCTGCAGTCGCGGCTGCTCGACTCGGCGATCGCGGCCGTCAGGCCCGGCGGGCTGATCGCCTACGTCACCTGCTCGCCCCACGCCGCGGAGACGCGCGCGGTCGTCTCGGCGGCGCTGCGGCAGCATCCGGACCTCAGGGCGCTCGACACGCAGGAGATCGTGCGGGCCGTCGCCCGGGACCGGCTCGACCTCGCACCCGGCAGCCACGTGCAGCTCTGGCCGCATCGGCACGGCACGGACGCGATGTTCATCCAGCTGCTCACCCTCGAGCGCTGAGGCGCAGGCCGTCGGGAGCCGGCCACGGCAGCTCGATCCGGTGCGCCGCGCCGCCGACCGCCGATGCGGCGCCGTAGTCGTCCCGGAGGACGACGATGCCCTCGTCGGTGAGCTCCGCGATCCGCACGGGCCGACCGTCGAGCAGCCAGCGCTCGGCGAGCCAGCCGAGCCCGAGCGCTTCGAGAGCCGCCTCGGCCTGGAGCCACTCCACCGGCGCCGTCGCCTCCCGGCCGAGCCGGTCGACCGCGACCCAGAGCTCGCCGTCGGGACGGATCCAGCCGAGCACCTCGCCGTCGTCGCGACGGTGGGCGGTCCAGTCGACGGGGATCACCCGACGAGGCTAGCCGCTCAACCGGCGCACTACGGTGGACGCGTGAGCGTGCGCATCAACCCGTCCATCCTCGCCGCCGACTTCGCCCGGATGGCCGAGGAGCTCGCCCGGATCGCGAACGCCGACCTCGTCCACGTCGACGTCATGGACAACCACTTCGTGCCGAACCTGACCTTCGGGCCGCAGATGGTCGAGCGCATCGCCGCGACGAGCCCCATCCCGCTCGACGTGCACCTCATGATCGACGACCCCGCCCGCTGGGCGCCCGGTTACGCCGCGCTCGGCGCGCATTCCGTCACCTTCCACGTCGAGGCCGCGCGGGACGCCGGGAACGACATCGTCAGCGTCGCCCGGGCCCTGCGCTCGGCGGGCTCTCGCGCCGGACTCGCGGTCAAGCCCGGCACGCCGGTCGAGCCGTACCTCGACCTGCTGCCGGAGTTCGACCAGCTGCTCGTCATGACGGTCGAGCCCGGCTTCGGGGGCCAGTCGTTCATGGCGGAGGTCATGCCGAAGGTCGCCGCGGCACGCGCGGCCGTCGCGGGGAGCGGGCTCGACGTCTGGATCCAGGTCGACGGCGGCATCACCCGCGACACGATCGCGCTCGCCGCGGACTCGGGCGCCGACACCTTCGTCGCGGGCTCGGCGGTCTTCCGCGCCGTCGACCCCGCCGACGAGATCGAGGTGCTCCGCGAAGCGGCCAGGAACCACGCGCATTAGCCGGATGGTCCCGTCGGACGAGCTCGTCGCGCGCCTGCGCGCGGCGGGCTGCGTGTATGCCGAGGAGGAGGCCGTGGTCCTCGTCGAGGCGGCGGGCGACGACGAGCTCGAGCCGCTCGTGCGGCGCCGGATCGAGGGCGAGCCGCTCGAGCACATCGTCGGCTGGGTTGCGTTCGGCTCGCTCCGGCTCGCGATCGGCACGGGCGTGTTCGTCCCGCGGCGGCGATCGGCGCGGCTCGCCCGCGCCGCGGTTCGCGTGGCGGGCATCCAAGAGCGCCCCGTCGTGCTCGAGGCGTACTCCGGTATCGCGCCGCTCGCCGCGAGCGTCGCGGCGGCGGTCCCGGCCGCCGAGATCCACGCCTGCGACAGCGACCCGCGGGCGCTGCGCTGGGCGCGCGAGAATCTGCCGCCCGACGCGGGGGTGCATCTCGCAGACGGCCTCGCAGGCCTCCCGGCACGGCTTAGCGGCGGAATCACCCTCATCGCCGCGGTCCCGCCCTACGTGCCGGTCGGCGACGCGGCCCTCATCCCGCGCGACGCCCGCGCCCACGAGCCCGCGATCGCGTTCTTCGCCGGCGACGACGGCCTCGACCGCGTCCGCGAGCTCATCGGCGCGGCGCGCGACTGGCTCGCCCCGGGCGGCCGCGTTCTCGTCGAGCTCGGCCGTCGTCAGGGACGCGCCGCGACGGCCGCCGCCCGACGCGCTGGCTACCGCGCCTCGTATCGGACCGGCCCCGACGGCCAGACGGCGCTGCTCGACCTGCGGGCGCCGCCCGCCGCGTTACCTCCTAGGCTTGAGGACCATGAGCGACAAGACCAAGCCTGAGATCGAGTTCATCGAGGGACCTGCGCCCGCCGAGCTCGTCATCACCGACCTCGAGGTCGGCGACGGCGCCGAGGCGAAGCCCGGCGACCGCGTCGAGGTGCACTACCTCGGCGTCGACTTCGAGTCGGGCGACGAGTTCGACTCGTCGTGGAGCCGCGGCCAGTCGATCGAGTTCCCGCTCGCAGGCCTCATCGCCGGCTGGCAGGAGGGCATCCCGGGCATGAAGGTCGGCGGTCGCCGCCAGCTCGTGATCCCGCCGGAGCTCGCCTACGGACCGGCCGGCGCCGGTCACCGGCTGAGCGGTCGCACCCTCATCTTCGTGATCGACCTGCTCGGCGTCGCCTGACGCGCACCGCGTCCGCGCCCGCCCGATGAACGGTAGCCTTGACGCCGTGAAGACCTTCGACGCGCTCTACGCGGAGCTGCGCGCCAAGGCCGCCGAGCGCCCCGAGGGCTCCGGCACGGTCGCCCTGCTCGACGCGGGCGTGCACGCGATCGGCAAGAAGATCGTCGAGGAGGCCGCTGAGGTCTGGATGGCCGCCGAGCACGAGACGAAGGACGACGCGGCGCTGGAGATCTCGCAGCTGCTCTACCACCTCCAGGTGCTCATGCTCGCGAAGGGGATCGAGCCGGAGGACCTCTGGCGACATCTGTGATCGCCGTCCTCCACCATCCGATCGATCGCAGAAGGCAGCGACCATGCTGAGAATCGCCGTGCCCAACAAGGGCTCCCTCTCCGAAACCGCCGTGGCGATGCTCCACGAGGCGGGCTATGCCCAGCGCCGCGACCCGCGGGCGCTCAACGTCCTCGACGAGCGAAACGGCGTCGAGTTCTTCTATCTCCGTCCTCGTGACATCGCGACCTATGTCGGGTCGGGCGCCCTCGACGTCGGCATCACGGGCCGCGACCTGCTGCTCGACGCGCGCAGCGCCGCCCGCGAGGTCGCCGCCCTCGACTTCGGCCACTCGACGTTCCGCTTCGCCGGTCCGCCCGGCGCCTTCGCCGAGCTCGGCGACCTCGCCGGCAAGCGCGTCGCGACGAGCTACATCGGCCTCGTCGGGGACTTCCTCGCCGTCAGCGGCGTCGAGGTCGAGATGGTGGCCCTCGACGGAGCGGTCGAGTCGAGCGTCAAGCTCGGCGTCGCGGACGCGGTCGCGGACGTCGTGAGCACGGGCAGCACGCTGCGCGCGCAGGGGCTGGAGATCTTCGGTCCCGTCATCCTCCAGTCGGAGGCGGTGCTCGTCTCGGCCGACCCCGAGCTGCCGGGGATCTCGACGCTCCTGCACCGCATCCAGGGCGTGCTCGTCGCGCGGCAGTATGTGCTCGTCGACTACGACGTCGAGAAGACGAAGCTCGAGGCCGCGACCCGGATCACTCCGGGCATCGAGTCGCCGACGGTCTCGCCCCTCCACGACCCCGACTGGGTCGCGGTGCGGGCGATGGTCCCGCGTGCCGACACGAACCAGGTCATGGACGAGCTCTACGCCGTCGGCGCGCGCGCGATCCTCGTGACCGCGATCCACGCCGCGAGGATCTGAGGGCGGGACGCGATGACCCTCGCGATGCGCGTGATCCCCTGCCTCGACGTGTCCGCCGGCCGCGTCGTCAAGGGCGTCAACTTCGAGAACCTGCGGGACGCGGGAGACCCCGTCGAGCTCGCCAAGCGCTACGGCGCCGAGGGAGCCGACGAGCTCACGTTCCTGGACGTCTCCGCGACCGTCGACGAGCGGGCGACCATGTACGACGTCGTGCGCCAGACCGCCGAGCAGGTGTTCATCCCGCTCACGGTCGGCGGCGGCGTCCGCTCGGTCGACGACGTCGCCCGGCTCCAGGGGCACGGCGCCGACAAGGTCGGCGTCAACTCCGCGGCGATCGCGAGGCCCGGGCTCGTCGGCGAGATCGCCGACCGCTTCGGGGCGCAGGTCCTCGTCCTCTCGCTCGATGTCAAGCGCTCCGCGCGCACCGACTCGGGCTTCGTCGTGACGACCCACGGCGGCAAGCGCGAGACCGACCTCGATGCGCTCGCCTGGGCCGGGGAGGCGATCGAGCGCGGCGCCGGCGAGCTCCTCGTCAACTCGATCGACGCGGACGGGACGAAGCAGGGCTTCGACCTCGAGCTCATCGAGGCGATGCGCGCGATCAGCCGCGTCCCGGTCATCGCGAGCGGGGGAGCCGGTGCCGCGGCGCACTTCCCGCCGGCGGTCGCCGCGGGCGCCGACGCCGTGCTCGCCGCGAGCGTCTTCCACGACGGCATTCTCACGATCGCCGAGGTCAAGGCCGAGCTCGCTGCCGCCGGCGCGATCGTCCGACAGGAGGTTTCCGAATGAGCGACGACATCGAGTCCGTCCTGGACCGGGCGGTCTTCAAGGACGACGGCCTGCTGCCCGCGATCATCCAGGCGGAGGGCACCCGCGAGGTGCTCATGCTCGGCTACATGGACCGAGAGGCGCTGCGGCGCACGCTGACCGAGGGGCGCGTGACCTACTGGAGCCGCAGCCGCCAGGAGTACTGGCGCAAGGGCGACACGAGCGGCCACGTCCAGTACGTCCGAGGCGCCGCGCTCGACTGCGACGGGGACACCATCCTCGTGACGGTCCACCAGGTCGGGCCCGCCTGCCACACGGGCGCGCGCTCCTGCTTCGACGTCGACCCGATCGACGGGGCGCTCGCGCCGAGTCGGCCACAATAGACACGTGCCTACGACCACTCGCGCCGACTTCGACGCCGCCGTCGCCGCGGGCCACCGCGTCATCCCGGTGCTGCGCGAGCGGTTCGCGGACGCGGAGACCCCCGTCGGCATCTATCGGAAGCTCGGCGCGGGCCGTCCCGGCACCTTCCTGCTCGAGTCCGCCGAGCAGGGCGGGATCTGGTCCCGTTGGTCCTTCGTCGGGGTCGGCGGCTTCGGCGTCCTCACCCAGGAGGGGGACGCGAGCGTCTGGCTCCCCGGGGCGCTGTCGGCCGAGCGAGCCCTCGGCGATGCGATCGGCCTCGCCCCGCTGCAGGCCCTCGACGCGCTCTACCGGCGCTGGTCGACGCCGCGCGTCGACGGGCACCCCCCGCTGACCGGGGGGCTCGTCGGCTTCATCGGCTGGGACGCCGTGCGCCAGCTCGAGCACCTGCCGAACCGGCCGCCGGTCGACCATCCCGTGCCCGGGCAGGCCTTCGTGCTCGTCAGCGAGCTCGTCGTGCTCGACCACCGCTACGGGACCGTGACGCTCATCGCGAGCGTGCTCGGCGACGAGGCCGACGCCGATCCGGACGCGCTCTGGGCCGACGCACAGGCTCGACTCGATCGGCTCGAGGCGGATCTCGGCCGCGCGACCTCGCCCGACGTCGCCGCGATCGACCTGTCGACGCCGCCCGCGGCGCGGGCACGCGGCTCGCAGGCCGACTACGAGGCCGCCGTGGCGCGCTCGAAGGAGTTCGTGCGCGACGGCGACGTCTTCCAGGTCGTCATCTCGCAGCGCTTCGACGCCGAATGCCGCGCGGAGCCGCTCGACGTGTACCGCGTGCTGCGCGCGCTCAATCCCTCGCCGTACATGTACCTGCTCTCCCTCGCCGACCCGGCGGGCGAGCCCTATGCGATCGTCGGCTCGAGCCCCGAGGCGCTCGTCAAGGTGACCGGCGGCCACATCACGATGCACCCGATCGCGGGCTCGCGGCCACGCGGCGAGACACCCGAGGCCGATGCGGCACTCGGCGAGGAGCTCCTCGCCGACCCGAAGGAGCGCGCCGAGCACCTCATGCTCGTCGATCTCGCGCGCAACGACGTCTCCAAGGAGGCCGTGCCCGGCAGCGTCGAGGTCACGGAGTTCATGGTCGTCGAGCGCTTCAGTCACATCATGCACATCGTGAGCACCGTCGAGGGCACGATGCGCGACGGCGCGACGCCGATCGACGTCTTCCGCGCGACGTTCCCCGCCGGCACGCTGAGCGGGGCGCCGAAGCCGCGCGCCCTCGAGATCATCGACGAGCTCGAGCCGAGTTCCCGCGGCGTGTACGGAGGCGTCGTCGGCTACTTCGATCTCGCGGGCGACGCCGACCTCGCGATCGCGATCCGCACCGCGGTCATCAGGGACGGGGTCGCGACGGTGCAGGCGGGGGCGGGACTCGTCGCCGACTCCGATCCCGCGACCGAGCACCAGGAGACGGTCAACAAGTCCGCGGCGCCGCTTCGCGCGATCGCGATCGCGAACGCCCTGCGCCGCTGAGGCGCGCGAGTAGGCTCTGACCCCGTGGACCTCTGGTTCGTCATCGCGGCGCCGATCGTCGTCGCCGCATTCCTCGGCTGGTACCTCTGGGCCGCGGCGAAGCGCCGGCGCACCGCGCGGCGCGAGGGCACGGACGACCCGCGCGACACCTGGGATGCCCTCAGCGCGGGCGAGGACCCGACGAGCGATTCCCGTTAGAATCGCTCTCATGACCGACCAAGCGCAGGACCCGGGCCACGGCAACTCGCCGGCGGCGTGGACCGCCGTGACCATCATGCTCATCGCGTTCGTGATCGGGACCTTCGCGTTCTGGTTCGCGGCGGAGGGGCTCGGCACGCAGTGGCTCGTCTGGGCCTCGGCGGGCCTGCTCGTCGTCGGGGCGATCGTCGGCTGGGTCATGAAGGCCGCGGGATACGGCGTCGGCGGCGCCAAGGTCAAGTCGAAGCACTGACGAGATGACCGAGAGCCTGCTGGCGGGGCTGCTCGCCGGGGCGCTTCAGGACGCCGCAGAACGCGCGGACCGGATTCCGCTGCGCGAGATCGAGCGCCGCGCGCTCGACACCGCGCCCGTCCGCGACGCGCTCGCGGCGCTCGCCCCGCGCGAGCGCGTGCACGTCATCGCCGAGATCAAGCGCGCCAGCCCGAGCCGCGGCGCGCTCGCGACCATCCCGGATCCGGCCGTCCTCGCCCGCACGTACGCGGACGGAGGAGCGAGCGCGATCAGCGTCCTGACCGAGAGCCGGCGCTTCGGCGGTTCGCTCGACGACCTGCGGGCGGTGCGGGACGCCGTCGACCTCCCGCTGCTGCGCAAGGACTTCATCGGCAACGAGTACCAGGTGCTCGAGGCCCGCGCGGCGGGCGCCGACCTCGTCCTGCTCATCGTCTCCGCGCTCGACCAGGCGACGCTCGAGCGGCTGCACGTGTTCATCGGGGAGCTCGGCATGACCCCGCTCGTCGAGGCCCATGACGCCGACGAACTCTCCCGGGCGGCCGACGTCGATGCCCGCCTCGTCGGCGTCAACGCGCGCGACCTGAAGACCTTCGAGCTCGACCAGGACCTCTTCGGCCGGCTCGCCGACGACTTCCCGCCGGACGCGATCCGCGTCGCCGAGTCGGCGGTCAAGACCGCCGAGGACGTCGCGCTCTACCGGGCCGCGGGGGCGGACGCGGTCCTCGTCGGCGAGGCCCTCGTCACGCAGGGCGATCCGGCGGCCGCCCTCAGATCCTTCCTGGAGGCATGACCATGGGGCTCAAGACCAAGCGGCTCAGAGACGAGCGGGGGCCGTTCTTCGGCGAGTACGGCGGCCGGTACATGCCGGAGTCGCTCATCGCGGCGATCGACGAGCTCACCGCCGCCTACGAGGCGATGCGCGTCGATCCCGCGGCGCAGGGGGAGCTCGCGCGGCTGCACGCGAGCTACACGGGCCGGCCGTCGATCATCACCGAGGTCCCCCGATTCGCGGAGCACGCCGGGGGAGCGCGCATCATCCTCAAGCGCGAGGACCTCAACCACACGGGCTCGCACAAGATCAACAACGTCCTCGGCCAGGCGCTGCTCACGAAGCGTCTCGGGAAGACCCGGGTCATCGCCGAGACGGGGGCCGGGCAGCACGGCGTCGCGACGGCGACCGCCGCCGCGCTCTTCGGCTTCGAGTGCACGATCTACATGGGCGAGGTCGACACGCAGCGCCAGGCGCTCAACGTCGCCCGGATGCGCCTCCTCGGCGCGGAGGTCGTCCCCGTGACGACGGGCAGCCGGACCCTCAAGGACGCGATCAACGAGGCATACCGCGACTGGGTCGCGAGCGTCGACACGACGAACTACCTCTTCGGCACCGCGGCCGGACCGCACCCGTTCCCCGCGATGGTCCGCGACTTCCAGAAGATCATCGGCGAGGAGGCCCGCGAGCAAGTGCTCGCGCTCACGGGCGCGCTGCCCGACGCCGTCCTCGCCTGCGTCGGCGGCGGGTCGAACGCGATCGGCATCTTCGACGCCTTCCTCGACGATCCGGACGTCCGGCTCATCGGCTACGAAGCGGCCGGCGACGGCGTCGACACGCCGAAGCACGCCGCGTCGATCGAACGCGGTCGCCCCGGCGTCCTGCACGGCGCCCGGACCTACGTGCTGCAGGACGAGGACGGCCAGACGATCGAGTCGCACTCGATCAGCGCGGGCCTCGACTACCCGGGCGTCGGCCCCGAGCACGCCTGGCTCGCCGACATCGGGCGCGCCGAGTACCTGCCGGCGACCGATGCGGAGGCGATGGAGGCGCTGCGCCTGCTGTCGCGCACCGAGGGCATCATCCCCGCGATCGAGTCGGCCCACGCGCTCGCCGGGGCGATCCGCCTCGGCCGTGAGCTCGGGCCCGACGCGGTCATCCTGGTGAGCCTCTCGGGCCGGGGCGACAAGGACATGACGACCGCGGGCGCATGGTTCGGACTGTTCGACGAAGGGGCCGTGGGATGAGCGTCGACAAGCAGCTCGTCGGCTACCTCCCGGCGGGCTTCCCGGACCTCCCGGGGAGCATCGACGCGGCGCTCGCGCTCCTCGACCACGGCGTAACGGCGATCGAGCTCGGGGTCCCGTACTCCGACCCCGTGATGGACGGACCGGTCATCCAGGAGGCCGCGAACGCGGCGCTCGAGGGCGGGTTCCGCCTGTCGCAGCTCTTCGAGGCGGTCGCTGCCATCCGGCGGCGCTCCGCCGCCCCCGTCTACACGATGACCTACTGGAACCCCGTCCTGCAGTACGGCGTCGACCGCTTCGCGGACGACTTCGCCGCGGCGGGCGGCACGGGGCTCATCACGCCCGACATCACGCCCGACGTCGCCGCGGACTGGATCGCGGCGAGCGAGCGCACGGGGCTCGACCGCGTCTTCCTCGCCGCGCCGACCTCGACCGACGAGCGGCTGCGGATGATCGCCGAGGCGAGCCGGGGCTGGGTCTACGCCGTGAGCACGATGGGCGTCACGGGTGCGCGGGAGGACCTCGACTCCAAGGCCCGGGCGCTCGTGCCGCGGATCCGCGCGGCCGGCGCGGATCGCGTCTACGTCGGGATCGGCATCTCGACCGCCGAGCAGGTCGCCGAGGTCTGGGACTACGCGGACGGCGCGATCGTCGGCTCCGCGATCGTGCGCGCGATCCAGCAGGACGGCGCCGCGGGCGCCGCTCGGATCGCCGCCGCGCTCAGCCCTCGCTGAGCGCCGCAGCGCTCAGCGCAGGTTGATCGCGCCGAGCATGGTCGCGACGAGCCAGGCCGCCCAGACGATCGTCGCGATGACGATGACGACGTAGACGACGATCCCGGTCCACAGCGGCGCGAGCCCTCCGCCGGTCCGGCGGCGCACGACGACCGAGCGCCCGATGAGGTAGACGAGCGTGCCCGCGCCGGCGAAGGCGAAGAAGCCCCAGGCCCAGTGGAACGGCTTCGGCACGCCGCGACGGCGCAGCTCCCGCCAGTCGAGCCAGCCGAGGAGCACTCCGACGCCCATCAGCAGGTAGCCGAGCAGGGTGACCCAGAGCATCGGGCCGAGGAACGCCAGAGACGCGCCGATGACGTCCTGCACCGCCGCGCTCGTCGGCGCCTGGCCGGTCACGTCGATGAGGGAGAACATCTTCGCGTAGAGGTCGCCGATCCCGACGAGGAGCGGGATCGAGGCGATCAGCTCGACGATCGGGAGCGCGACGAACAGCCAGATCCACACGGTGCCCGCCTTCGTGCCCTCGGGCGCGCGCAGCGGCGGGGGAGCGGGGTGGTAGCCCGGCGACGGGTACGAGGGTAGCGATGCGCTCATGCCGTCAGCTTAGGCAGTTCCCGTCCCCGCTAGACTCGCCCGGTGGTCCCGCTGAGCATCCTTCCTGCCAGTATCCCGAGCCCGCCGGTGGAGTGGCAGGTCCCGATCAGTATCCCGATCGGGCAGTGGCTGCCGTTCCTCGGCACCGGCACGGTCATCAGCATCCACGCATATGCGCTCTGCATCCTCGTCGGCATCGTCGTCGCGATCTGGCTCACCGAGGTGCGCCTGCGCCGGCGCGGGGTCGAGCCGTGGGCGATCATCGACGTCGTCATCTGGGCCGTTCCGCTCGGCATCATCGGGGCGCGCGTCTGGCACGTGCTGACCCACCCGACCGACTTCTTCTACCCCGGCGCGGACCCGTGGGCGGTCATCCGGATCTGGGACGGCGGCGGCGCGATCTTCGGATCGATCGTCTTCGGCGTGCTCGGCGTGTGGATCGGCTCGCGGATCGCGGGCCTGCGCTTCCTCACGGTCGTCGACGCGATCGCGCCGGGGCTGCTGCTCGCGCAGGCCTTCGGCCGGATCGGCAACTGGTTCAACCACGAGATCTTCGGGCTTCCGACGACGCTGCCCTGGGGCCTGGAGATCGAGTCGTCGAATCCGGCGTTCCCGATCGGGCTGCCCGAGGGGACGCTCTTCCACCCGACCTTCCTGTACGAGATGATCTGGAACGTCGTCGGCGCGGGCCTGCTGCTCTTCCTCGGCTCGCGACTGCACCTCCAGTGGGGCAAGGTCTTCGCGCTCTACCTCATCTGGTACGGCATCGGGCGCGCGTGGCTCGAGGCGATCCGCCTCGACCCGAGCGAGATCCTGCTCGGCCTGCGGATCAACGACTGGGGCGCGATCGCGGCGATCGCGTTCGGCATCGGCATCTGGGTCGTGCAGTCGATCCGCCACCCGGGACGAGAGGCGAGTCCCTACCGGCCGGGTCGTGAATGGCCGGGGAAAACCACTGCGGTAGACTCCGACGACACGTATACGGATGCCGACTTCGCGCCCACCACCGCGAAGTAGACAGATCAGGCAAGGACGACTCGCCAAAAGCGGGAGCGGATTCGGAAACTGAGGGCGTCCACCAATCTCCATGGGTCAGCGCCGCCCCATCTCCCAGCCACACTCGTGAGGACGGTTTCCATGGGACTCACTGCGTCTCCGTACCGGCGGTTCAGCGCCGTGCCCGAATCCGCGGGTCTCTACGACCCGCGCTTCGAGAAGGACGCCTGCGGTCTCGCGATGGTCGCGACGCTGCGCGGCACTGCGGGCCACGACATCATCGAGACGGCGCTCGACGCGCTGCGCCACCTCGAGCACCGGGGGGCGATCGGCTCGGATGCCGGCACCGGCGACGGCGCGGGCATCATCACGCAGATCCCCGACGCCTTCCTGCGCGCGGTCGTCGACTTCGACCTCCCCGCCGCCGGCCGATACGCGGTCGGCCTCGCCTTCCTGCCGACCGATGCCGCCGAGCGCGACGCGGTCAAGGCCGGCATCGCCCGCCTCGCGGCCGAGGAGGATCTCGACGTCCTCGGCTGGCGGTCGGTCCCGATCGTCCCCGACTCGCTCGGCAAGCTCGCGCGCGAGGCGATGCCCGCCTTCGAGCAGCTCTTCGTCGCCTCGACCCGCCCGGGCGACCGCGGCCAGGCGGCCGGCGGCATCGAGCTCGAGCGCCAGGCCTTCCGGCTGCGCAAGCGCGCCGAGCACGGACTCGAGGTCTACTTCCCGTCGCTCTCGGCGCGGACGCTCGTCTACAAGGGCATGGTCACGACCCTGCAGCTCGAGCCGTTCTACCCCGACCTCTCCGACGAGCGATTCGCCTCCAAGCTCGCGCTCGTCCACTCGCGCTACTCGACGAACACCTTCCCCTCGTGGCCGCTCGCGCAGCCCTTCCGGATGCTCGCGCACAACGGCGAGATCAACACGGTCCAGGGCAATCGCAACTGGATGCGAGCGCGTCAGTCGCAGCTTCAGTCCGAGGTGCTCGGCGACCTGTCCCAGATCTACCCCATCAACGCCCAGGGAGCCTCCGACTCGGCGAGCCTCGACGAGGTCATCGAGCTGCTCGTGCTCGCCGGCCGCTCGCTCCCGCACGCGATGATGATGTGCGTCCCCGAGGCGTACGAGAACCGGACCGACGTCGATCCCGCGCGGCGAGCGTTCTACGAGTACCACTCGATGCTCATGGAGCCGTGGGACGGCCCTGCCGCGCTCGTCTTCACCGACGGGACCCTCGTCGGCGGCACGCTCGACCGCAACGGCCTGCGCCCGAGCCGCTACCTCGTGACCGACGAGGGGCTCGTCGTGCTCGCGAGCGAGATCGGCGTGCACGCGATCGACCCGTCGAAGGTCGTCCGCAAGGGGCGGCTGCGCCCCGGCCGCATGTTCCTCGTCGACACCGCCGCGGGACGGATCATCGAGGACGACGAGATCAAGTCCGAGCTCGCGAACGCCGCGCCGTATCAGGAGTGGCTCGCCGCGGAGCGCATCGCCCTCGCCGACCTGCCCGAGCGCGAGCACATCGTCCACACCCCCCTCTCGGTCGCCCGGCGCCAGCGCACCTTCGGCTATACCGAGGAAGAGGTGCGCATCCTCATCACGCCGATGGCGAAGACCGGGGCCGAGCCGATCGGCGCGATGGGCTCCGACACGCCGATCGCGGTGCTCTCCGACCGGCCGCGGACCCTCTTCGACTACTTCACCCAGCAGTTCGCGCAGGTCACCAACCCGCCGCTCGACTCGATCCGCGAGGAGGTCGTCACCTCGATGCGGGCGGGGCTCGGCCCCGAGCGGAACCTGCTCGGCGAGAGCCCCGAGCACGCCCGGCAGGTCTCGCTGAGCTTCCCCGTGATCGACAACGACGAGCTCGCCAAGATCCAGCACATCGACGGCCGCGCCGGCATCCGCGCGGTGACGATCAAGGGCCTCTACGACGTGCTCGAGGGCGCGAAGGAGGTCGCGAAGCGGCTCGCCGAGATGTGCGCCGAGGCCGACGCGGCGATCGCCCGCGGCGCCGAGTTCATCGTGCTGTCCGATCGCGACTCCGACAAGGACTACGCGCCGATCCCGTCCCTGCTCATGCTCTCGGCGGTGCACCACCACCTCATCCGCTCCGGCACCCGGATGCGCGCAGGGCTCATCGTCGAGGCGGGCGACGTCCGCGAGGTCCACCACGTCGCGCTGCTCGTCGGCTACGGCGCGTCCGCCGTCAACCCGTACCTCGCGATGGAGACCGCGGAGGACCTCGTCCGACGCGGCATGATCGACGGCATCTCGCCCGAGAAGGCCGTGACGAACCTCATCAAGGCGCTCGGCAAGGGCGTGCTCAAGATCATGTCGAAGATGGGCATCTCGACGGTCTCCTCCTATGCCGGCGCCCAGTGCTTCGAGGCGGTCGGGCTCTCGCAGGAGCTCGTCGACGAGTACTTCACCGGCACCCGGTCGATCCTCGGCGGCGTCGGACTCGACGTCATCGCGAAGGAGAACGCCGACCGGCACGAGCGCGCCTACCCGCGCGAGGCGGCGACGCTCGCCCACGAGCGGCTCGAGACCGGCGGCGAGTACCAGTGGCGGCGAGGCGGCCCGCCGCACCTGTTCAACCCCGACACCGTCTTCCGGCTGCAGCACTCGACACGCGAGCGCCGGTACGACATCTTCCGCGACTACACCAAGCTCGTCGACGAGCAGGCCGAGCGGCTCATGACGCTGCGCGGCCTGTTCAAGATCCGCACGGGGGAGCGCCCGCCCGTCCCGATCGACGAGGTCGAGCCGGTCTCCGAGATCCTCAAGCGCTTCAACACCGGCGCGATGAGCTACGGCTCGATCTCGCGCGAGGCGCACGAGACGCTCGCGATCGCGATGAACCGCATCGGCGGCCGCTCCAACACGGGCGAGGGCGGCGAGGACATCGACCGCCTCCTCGACCCCGAGCGCCGCAGCGCGATCAAGCAGGTCGCGTCCGGCCGCTTCGGCGTGACGTCGATGTACCTCACGCACGCGACCGACATCCAGATCAAGATGGCGCAGGGCGCGAAGCCCGGCGAGGGCGGGCAGCTGCCCGCGAGCAAGGTCTACCCCTGGGTCGCGCGCACCCGGCACGGCACCGCCGGCGTCGGCCTCATCTCCCCGCCGCCGCACCACGACATCTACTCGATCGAGGACCTCAAGCAGCTCATCTTCGACGTCAAGCGCGCGAACCCATCGGCGCGCGTGCACGTCAAGCTCGTGAGCCAGTCGGGCATCGGCGCGGTTGCGGCGGGCGTCGCGAAGGCGAAGGCCGACGTCATCCTCGTGTCCGGCCATGACGGCGGCACGGGCGCGTCGCCGCTCAACTCGCTCAAGCACGCCGGCACGCCGTGGGAGATCGGGCTCGCCGAGGCGCAGCAGACGCTCATGATCAACGGCATGCGCGACCGCGTCGTCGTCCAGGTCGACGGCCAGATGAAGACGGGCCGAGACGTGCTCATCGCCGCGCTGCTCGGCGCGGAGGAGTACGGCTTCGCGACCGCCCCGCTCGTCGTCTCGGGCTGCATCCTCATGCGCGTGTGCCACCTCGACACCTGCCCGGTGGGCGTCGCGACGCAGAACCCGGAGCTGCGCGAACGCTTCACCGGCAAGCCGGAGTTCGTCGAGACCTTCTTCGAGTACCTCGCCCAGGAGGTCCGGGAGCTGCTGTCGGAGCTCGGCTTCCGCAGCCTCGACGAGGCGATCGGACGCGCCGACCTGCTCGACGTCGATCGCGCGATCGAGCACTGGAAGGCCGATGGGCTCGACCTCGCGCCCGTCTTCGCGGGCGGCGCGTTCGCGCCCGACGAGCCGCGCCTGAGCCGCACGGCCCAGGACCACGAGATCGACGCGCACTTCGACGTGCAGCTCCTCAGCCTCGCGGCGCCCGCGCTGCAGCGCCGCGAGCCCGTCTCGATCGACCTGCCCATCCAGAACACCGAGCGCGCGGTCGGCACGATGCTCGGCCACGAGGTCACCGTCCGCCACGGCGAGCACGGCCTTGCGACCGGCACGATCACCGTGAACCTCCGGGGCACCGCCGGCCAGTCGCTCGGCGCGTTCCTGCCCTCGGGCATCACGCTGCGCCTCGAGGGCGATGCGAACGACTACGTCGGCAAGGGCCTCTCGGGCGGCGAGATCGTGATCCGGCCCGACCGGCTCAGCGTCTACCCGGCGGAGAAGAACGTCATCGCCGGCAATGTCATCGGCTACGGCGCGACGAGCGGGAGCATGTTCATCCGCGGACTCGTCGGCGAGCGCTTCCTCGTGCGCAACTCCGGCGCGACCGCCGTCGTCGAAGGCGTCGGAGACCACGCGCTGGAATACATGACCGGCGGACTCGCCGTGATCCTCGGGGGCGTCGGCCGCAACCTCGGTGCCGGCATGTCGGGCGGTGTCGCCTACGTCAACGGCCTCAAGCGCGAGCGCGTCAACCAGGACTCGCTCGCGACCGGCGAGCTCGAGCTGCTGCCGCTCAGCGGCGCGGACGCCGAGATCCTCCGCGACGTCATCGAGCGCCACCGCGAGGAGACGGACTCGGCGGTCGCCCAGCGCCTGCTTGACGACTGGGACACGACGCTTGAGCGATTCGTCAAGGTGCTCCCGCGCGACTACGCCGCGGTGCTGCAGACTCGCCAGCAGGCGATCGACGAGGGGCTCGACCCCGACGGCGAGATCGCCTGGAGCCGGATCATGGAGGTGACAGGTGGCTGACCCGAAGGGCTTCCTCAAGACGCGCGAGCGGGAGCTGACCCCGCGCCGCCCCGTGCCGGTGCGCCTGATGGACTGGCGCGAGGTCTACGAGCCTGCGGACCAGACCGTGGTGCGCCGCCAGGCCGGGCGCTGCATGGACTGCGGCGTGGCGTTCTGCCATCAGGGCTGCCCGCTCGGCAACCTCATCCCGGAGTGGAACGACCTCACCTGGCGCGGCGAGGGGATGCAGGCCGTCGAGCGACTGCATCTGACGAACAATTTCCCGGAGTTCACCGGGATCCTGTGCCCCGCGCCGTGCGAGGCGGCGTGCGTGCTCGGCATCAACCAGCCCGCCGTGACGATCAAGCAGGTCGAGGCGAACATCATCGAGCAGGCGTGGCAGAACGGCTGGGTCCAGCCGCACCCGCCCCAGCGGCTGACGGGCAAGACCGTCGCCGTCGTCGGCTCCGGCCCTGCGGGGCTCGCCGCCGCGCAGCAGCTCACGCGGGCCGGTCACACGGTCGCCGTCTACGAGCGCGACGACCGCATCGGGGGACTGCTGCGCTACGGGATCCCCGACTTCAAGATGGAGAAGCGCCACCTCGAGCTGCGTCTGGGCCAGATGCAGGCCGAGGGCACGCGGTTCCGCGCCGGCGTCGAGATCGGCGTCGACATCTCCTGGGCGGAGCTGCGCGAGCGCTACGACGCCGTGCTCGTCGCGACGGGCGCGACCGTCCCTCGCGACCTGCCGATCCCGGGGCGAGACCTCCTCGGCGTCCACTTCGCGATGGACTACCTCGTCGAGTCGAACCGCGCCGTCGCGGGCGACCAGGTGCCCGGCCAGATCACCGCCGAGGGCAAGCACGTCATCGTCATCGGGGGCGGCGACACGGGGGCCGACTGCATCGGCACGGCCCACCGGCAGGGTGCGCTGTCCGTCACGAACCTCGCGATCGGCAAGCAGCCGCCCGCGGAGCGTCCGCAGAGCGAGCCGTGGCCCATGACGCCGCACGTCTTCGAGGTCTCGAGCGCGCACGAGGAGGGCGGCGAGCGCGTCTACCTCGCCTCGACCGTCGAGTTCCTTGGGAACGGAGCCGGCGAGGTCGTGAGCCTGCGCGTCGCGGAGACCGAGTACGTCGGCGGGCGACGCGTGCCGAAGTCCGGCACCGAGCGGGAGATCCCCGCGGATCTCGTGCTCATCGCGATGGGCTTCACGGGGCCGGAGACCGATGCGATCGAGCAGCAGTTCCCTCTGCCCGTCTCGCAGCGCGGGACGATCGACCGGGCCGAGGACTACGAGACGAGCGCGTCCGGAGTCTTCGTCGCCGGCGACGCGGGGCGCGGCCAGTCGCTCATCGTGTGGGCGATCGCCGAGGGGCGAGCGGCCGCCGCGTCGATCGACCGGTTCCTCGAAGGCGAGACCGAGCTGCCATCGCCCGTCCGAGCATCGGACCGCGCGATCGCCGTCTGACCGCCGGGCCGGCGAGCAGCACCGAGACTCCCACCACCACCACTGAGCGGAGCAACATGCGTCGAGCCAAGATCGTGGCGACCCTCGGGCCCGCCACGAGCAGTTACGACAACATCAGGGCGATCCTCGAAGCCGGAGTCGACGTCGCACGGATGAACCTCAGTCACGGCAGCCATGCCGTGCACGAGGAGGTCTACCGGAACCTGCGGCGGGCGGCGGCCGACATCGGGCGCAACATCGCCGTCCTCATCGACCTCCAGGGGCCGAAGATCAGACTCGGCACCTTCGCCGCCGGTCCGCACGAGCTCGCCGTCGGCGACCTCTTCACGATCACGACGGAGGAGATCCAGGGCACCAAGGAGCTCGTGGGGACGACCTTCAAGGGCCTGCCGCAGGATGTCGCCCCCGGTGACTTCCTGCTCATCGACGACGGCAAGGTCAAGGTCGAGGTCGTCTCGACCGACGGGGTGCGCGTCGTCACCAGAGTCGTCGTCGGCGGCCCCGTCTCGAACAACAAGGGCATCAACCTGCCGGGCGTCGCGGTCAACGTGCCAGCGCTCTCGGAGAAGGACGAGGCCGACCTGCGCTGGGGTCTTGCCCTCGGAGCCGACTTCATCGCGCTCTCCTTCGTGCGCAACGCCTCCGACGTGACCCGCGTGCACGAGATCATGGCGGAGGAGGGTGTGCGCGTGCCCGTCATCGCGAAGATCGAGAAGCCGCAGGCGGTCGAGGCGATCGACGGGATCATCGACGCCTTCGACGCGATCATGGTCGCGCGAGGCGACCTCGGCGTCGAGCTCCCGCTCGAAGCGGTCCCGATCGTCCAGAAGGACATCGTGATGAAGGCGCGGCGGATGGCGAAGCCGGTCATCGTCGCGACGCAGATGCTCGAGTCGATGATCGAGAACCCGGTCCCGACCCGCGCTGAGACGAGCGACGTCGCGAACGCTATCCTCGACGGCGCCGACGCGGTCATGCTCTCGGGCGAGACGAGCGTCGGCGCATATCCGGTCATCACGGTCCAGACGATGGCGCGGATCGTCGATGCGACGGAGGAGCGGGGACTCGAGCGCATCCCGCCCCTCGGGACCAAGCCGCGCACGCAGGGCGGCGCGATCACCCTTGCCGCCGCCGAGGTCGCCGACTTCGTCGACGCGCGGTACGTGTGCGTCTTCACGGAGTCGGGCGACTCCGCGCGCAGGATGTCGCGGCTGCGCTTTCGCATCCCCATGCTCGCGTTCACACCGCACCCCGCGATCGAGCGCCGCATGTCGCTCATCTGGGGCATCCAGTCGCACGTCGTGCCGCGCGTGCGCGACACCGACGCGATGGTCCACCAGGTCGACGAGTTCCTGACCGCCTCCGACCTCGTCGCGACGGGCGATCCGGTCGTCGTCATCAGCGGCACGCCGCCGGGGCGGGCCGGCTCGACGAACGATCTCCGGGTGCACCACGTCGGAGAGGCCGTCGAGGCCACGCCGCGCGTCTGGGAATCCGGCGCGCATGCGGACTGATCCGGGCAGGATCGCCATCGCGGCCGCCGCCGCGCTCATCGTGCTGCCACTCGCGGCCTGCGCGACGCAGGCGCCCGCGCCGACCCAGACGATCGCGGTCGACGTCTCCGACGGGAGCCCCACGGGTGACGCGATCGCGATCCCCGGCGGGCTCGCGGCCGGGGTCGAGCGCGGTCTCGCCGCCCTCCCCGGGATCGTCGACGGCGTTCTCGCCCACTCGGGCGTCCCGGGCATGTCGGTCGCCGTCGTCTCCGACGGCGAGACCGTGTTCGAGGCGGGCTACGGCACCAAGGTCGCGGGCGAGGACGATCCCGTCGACGCGGCGACCGTCTTCCAGATCGCCTCGGTGTCGAAGTCGCTCACCGGCACGATCATCGCGAAGGCCGTGAGCGACGGACTCGTCGACTGGGACACGCCCGTGCACGAGCTGCTGCCCGACTTCGCGCTCGCCGACCCCTACGTCACGCAGCATGCGACGATCGCCGACTACATGAGTCACCGCTCCGGCCTGTACACGGGCGCGGGGGACGACCTCGAGGCGCTCGGCTTCGATCGCGCGACGATCCTTGAGCGGCTCCGGCTGCTGCCGCTCGACGCCTTCCGGAGCACCTACAACTACTCGAACTTCGGCATCACCGTCGCGGGAGAGGCCGTCGCCGCGGCGGCCGGGACCAGCTGGGAGGAGCTCGCCGATGCGACCCTCTTCGCGCCGCTCGGGATGACCTCGACGAGCGCCCGCTATGCCGACTTCCTGGGCCGCGCGGACCGGGCGACGATCAACGCGCTCGTCGACGGCTCGTTCGCGCCGCTCTACGAGCGCGATCCCGACCCCGAGGCCCCTGCCGGGGGCGTCTCGTCGAACGTCGTCGACCTCGCCGAGTGGATGAAGCTCGTGCTCGCGGGGGGAGAACGCGACGGCGAGGCCTTCATCGCGACCGATGCGCTGCTGCCCGCCATCTCCGGGCAGGTCGTGAGCGGCTGGCCCTCGGCGCTCGGCGATCGGGGCGGCGAGTACGGCTACGGCTTCAACGTCGGCACGGCCCTCAACGGGCGGCCGACGGCATCCCACTCCGGCGCCTTCCTGCTCGGCACCGGGACCAACTTCCGGCTCCTGCCCGGCCTCGGGCTCGGCATCGTCGCGCTCACGAACGGCTCGCCCGTCGGCGCCGCCGAGGCGGTCGTCTCGGCGTTCCTCGACGTCGTCCTGTACGGTCACGAGACGCGCGACTGGGCGCCGGCCTACGAGGCGGCCTTCGCCCACTACTTCGAGCCCGAGGGCGACCTCGTCGATGCCGTCCGGCCGGCCGACGCCGCACCGCCGGCCGCGCTCGACGCATACGCCGGAAGCTATCGCAGCGACTACTTCGGCGAGCTCCAGATCGCCGTCTCGGGCGATGCGCTCGTCGGCCGTCTCGGCCCGAGCGGCGGCTTCGAGCTGCACCTTGCGCCCTGGGACGGCGACGAGTTCGCGTTCGACGTCTCGGGGGAGGAGGCGCCTCCGGGATCCCGCTCGAGCGCCGTCTTCGAGCTGGCCGATGGACACGCGACCGCGGTGACGCTCGGCTACTTCGATCGCTGGGGGCTCGGGACGTTCGTCAGGTCCCCGTAGCCCTGCGGGCTCGCCGTCGGTGACGCGCAGCAGGTCGCTCGTGCCGGTGGTGGGGGTCGAACCCACACGCCCTTGCGGACAACCGATTTTGAGTCGGTCGCGTCTGCCATTCCGCCACACCGGCGAGCCACACCAGGCTAGTGCCAGCCCTCGGGATGGTGCCGTAGGGTGAATGCGTGAGCATCGAGGACACCGCGGGAGAACCGCCCCGCCGCGTGATCGTCGCGGAGGACGAGTCGCTGATCCGCATGGACATCGTCGAGATCCTCACCGACAACGGCTTCGACGTCGTCGGCGAGGCGGGCGACGGCGAGGCCGCCGTGCAGCTCGCGACCGAGCTGCGCCCGGACCTCGTCGTGATGGACGTCAAGATGCCCAAGCTCGACGGCATCTCGGCCGCGGAGCGCCTCTCGAAGAACCACATCGCGCCGGTCGTGCTGCTCACCGCGTTCTCCCAGAAGGAGCTCGTCGAGCGCGCCTCGGAAGCCGGGGCCCTCGCCTACGTCGTCAAGCCGTTCACGCCGAACGACCTGCTGCCGGCGATCGAGATCGCGCTCGCGCGCTACCAGCAGATCATCGCGCTCGAGTCGGAGGTCGCCGACCTCGCCGAGCGCTTC
>Ga0182738_1002102_pt1 | contig 24033 bp, 16 predicted proteins | sample eDN5th30CBELigMG_FD_128876 | JGI IMG/M metagenome (GOLD analysis project Ga0182738, IMG submission 128876) | Enriched Miracle-Growth compost microbial communities from Emeryville, California, USA - eDNA 5th pass 30_C BE-Lig MG (version 2)... ...
CCGATCGACTCTCGAGCTCGCGGACCGCGACGGAGGCCGCGGCAAGCGACGAGCCACACGCCGCGTCCACGGTGTAATTGGCCCCGCCTAGGTTGAATCGGTTGGCGACTCGACCCGCCGCGACATTCAAAAGGATGCCGGGGAACGAGTCTTCCGTCCACTCCGGTAATAGTCCCTTGCAACGCTCCAACGCCTCGGTGCCGACCCCGGGCATGATGGAGTCGAGCATCGGAAGGTAGGAACGGAACGCGTAGCCCATCGCGAGTTGCGCCGCCCCTCCCCCAGCACCCAGTACGACCGCCGTTCGTTCGCGTGGAAAAGGCCGATCGCGATACCCCGCGTCGTCGATCGCGGAGCGAACAGCCTCAAGCGTGAGCAGGTGCAACGGCTCGATGGAAGACAAGGTCGACGGGGGCATCCCGTATCGGAGCGGATTAAACGGGACTTCCGGCACGAAGCCCCCCCAGCGCGAAGTGATCCGGTCCGGGGCTTTGGGGTCCGCGTCGTAATAGGCGTTCCAGTCCCATCGATCTTCGGGGACCTCAGTGATTGCGTCTCGCCCCTTCAACGTATTTGACCAGAACGTTTGAATGTTGCTCGCCCCCGGCAAAATCGTCGCCATGCCGATGATCGCGATGTTGCAGGGCTGACCTTGCGCTGGGTCTATTCCTTCAATGTCATTCTGGCCAGTGAATTTCGCGATGCGATCAGTCGCCCCTTCGCAGAGATCGCGGTGGAGCGTGGAAATCGTCGAGACATTCGATTGTAGAGCGGCCGCCTGCCCGAGCATATACATCCCGCGGGCAACTTGCTCCTCCAGGCCGACCTGCAAAAGCGGGGAGCTTCGACCGTTCTTTCGCTCCACCCCTTTGGCGGCGAGCCGAAGTCGACCCGCGTTCATGCCCTCCAGGGCCTCGCGCAGTCCATTCGTCCCCTCGCCAGAGGCGAGCAGTCGAATTCGCTCTTGCTCAAAGGTTTGAATGTAGGGTGTAGGGCTGACCCGGATTTCGTGGCCGGGCCCGGTCTCGAGGAGTACGGTCTCCGTGCAACGCACTGCCTCGTCCTGGAAACCAGGAACGATGGCTCCGGTCTCGACCGCTTCCTTCGTGAACAGGTAGGCCGTACCGACGAGCACGCCAACCTTGACTCCGCGCTGGGCAAGAGGAGCCGAGAGTGCGGCGACCGCGGCGGAGGACCGGGCGTCGTGAACTCCACCGGCAAAAAGCAGGTGGACCTCGTCCGGAGAATCTCCCTGTTCGAGGCGTTCGAGGATGAGCTGGACGGCTTGTTCCCAAAGGAGAAGGCTCGAACGCGGACCGACGTGCCCGCCGCATTCCCTCCCTTCCAGCACGAATCGGCGCGCCCCATCTTTCCAGTACTGGCGCAGAATGCCCGGCGAGGGGGCGTGCAAGTAAGTTGTAATCCCTTCCGCTTCCAGGTCTCGGGCCTGATCGGGGCGGCCCCCGGCGATCAGTGCGAAACGAGGACGTACCTTCAAGATCGCGGCCACCTGCTCACGACGGAGTTCTGGCGCGACGAAGCCGAGCACTCCCACTCCCCAAGGTTGCTCTCCAAGTCGATTACGCGTCTCGACGAGTAGGTGCTCCACCTCATCTCCCGGCATCAGGGCCAAGGCGAGAAACGGAAGCGCTCCTCCATCCGCGACAGCCTTTGCAAAGGCGCCGCGGTCGCTCACGCGTGTCATTGGCCCCTGAACGACCGGGAACCTGGTGCCATGAGAACGGGCCAAGGCCGACCCTTCAGCGATCGGTCGGGCCTCGGACGCTTGGCTCAGACTCGAGTCGATCGACTGCTCCACCGCCTGGACGATACCGCCTACCGTCACATATCGCCTGGCGAGCGATTGCGCGAGCGCGGCGTCCTGACCCACCGGCCGAACCTGCCCTGGATTCCAGCCGACTTCCCTTGCCAGGGCGGTTTGCCAACTCGCGAGCCCCTCGGTCTCGGCTTGTTTCAGGCGGGCGACGGCGGGGGAGCCAGGATCGGCCTGGACCCTTAGGCTATGTCCCACTCCCCTGCCAAGAAGCAAGGTCTCCGTTCCATCCCAGCAGCCAATCCGCTCCCGAATCCTGGTCTCAATCGCGCATTCCCGAGCGAGGAGCAAAGCGCCATCGAGGATCACGCCTGAGGCCCCCGCCGCGATGCAAGCCGCCGCCGAGTGCAACCCGATCCCCCCACGGACCCATACGGGTGTGCCGCGTTCCTTTATTAGCGACTGTAATAAAATGAAGGAGGTTTCGTTCCCAACGATCCCTCCCGCTTCATTCCCAGCGACGATGAGCCCCTGGACTCCCGCTCCAATCGCGGCAAGCCCCGAGGCCTTCGACTCCACTTCCGCCAAAAGCAGCCGGTGACTGCTCTCCACGAGTTCACGAGCACGTTGCCAGTCTTCGCCGGACTTCAATCCGGTCGCGACAATCACCTGGGCGGTCGCTGGCAACTGATCGAGCGTGCTCCGGTCAAGTGTGTTGTTCCCCAGACGAACCCCAAACACTCGATCCCCTAACCAGCGCGAGGTCTGGGAAAGGGATCCAAGATGCCTGGAGAGGGAACGCTCGAAACCAAAGTCGAAGAATCCCAAAGTCGACGCCCGCGCAGCGGCGACCACGATACCGGGGTCGCTCTGGCCGGCCGGCGTAAACGCCATAACCCGTGGAAGTTGCAAGGTCATAGGTCCAATACCACTCTCGAGGGTCACGGTCGGGTCGAACAATCCAGTGTAGCCAGTCCTGGGGCGTAGTCAAAATGAGGTTCGTGGAGAATGTGGGTGAACCTTGACAATAATGCCTTGATTGACAGATCCATCACCTCGCCAATCACCTCGGTCGAAAATGGGGGTATCACCCCCGCTTTAGGGTTTGCCGACATCGGCAAGAACGTACTATCGACCAATGGCCTCGAATGACTTCGGGGCAAAACATTCCCCGCTTGATCTGCCCCATGACGGGACTCTCAAGTCCGTTGTGAAGCGAAGTAGACTCCTCCGCCTTCAATACGTTATCCGCGGCCCGCCGTGCCATGCGCAAACTCGGGATTCTTGAAGCAGACTTTGGACTTGGCGTGGTCCATGAGGCTCGGTTTTCACCTTCAAGCCCGTTGGAATTAACCTGGCTTTTGACCTTCGGATGAACGCGCCGGACCCTTGCCGCTCGGTAGTCCGAGATGCTATGACGGTAAGAGATCGAACAGTGGGCACACGCTCCGAAGTTCGAGGAACGCACCTGTGGTTTCGATTCGGCCGGCTAGGTCGATTACGCACGGGACAGGTGTGCGATTCAAGCGGAACGGTCCTGACTCTTCCGAGGCTTTCAACGCCCATTTCCCGGGGAGTTCGCATTGATGAGGAACGCCGCCGAGACGCGTTTCATGGCACTTCGCTTCCTCCTTGGGCTAGTGAGCATAATCTGGGCGGCGTCGATTGGCCGCGCCGACGACTTAACAAGTTTCCGCCCAGCGGCTTACGCCATTCATCATGCGAAGCTCGTCACCCAGCCCGGAGCAACAATCGAATCCGGAACCGTCGTGATTCGTGGAGGTCGCATTGAGGCGGTTGGCGCTGCCGACAAGGTTACGATCCCAGTGGATGCCATTGCGATCGATGGACGCGGGCTCGTGGTTTATCCCGGTTTGATCGACCTCTATACGACCACGGCCCAGCCGCTTGGGATCAACCGGTCGGCGACCGGTTCGGGACGTCCACTTGACCTAAGCCAGTCCGCCACTGTCCATAGTCCGGAAGACAACCGGAACGGCTTGACACCGGAGTTTCAGGTGGGCTCCGTGCTCGGGATGAGCACGGCCGAAGCGTCCGAGCGGCGCGACCTGGGTTTCACAGACGTGCTGGCGGCCCCTGGAGGCGCGATTGCCACGGGGCAAAGCGCCTTGATCTCGACGAGCGGAGGCCCGCGCCGGGAGATCATCGTCAAGTCACCAGTCGCCCTGCATATCAACCTGAGAACGCCTTTTGTACCGACCGGAAAGTGGGAGGAGGAGCAAATCGACCACGAGGTCAGCCACTCGCATGACGACGATCATGCCGACGCGGGTTCGAGCTCGAATCGCAACACGAGTCGCTACCCGGGCTCGCTGATGGGGGTCGTCGCTCACCTGCGCCAGGCGATGCTGGACGCCCAGTATCAGCATGACCTCAAATCCATTCCCGAGTCCACGTTGGTGCCTCCTCATGTGTTCGACCCCGCCCTCGACGCCCTTTACCAGGCAAGGAGCAAAACCCTGCCCACCTGGTGGGAGGCTAACACGCGCGATGAAATTCACCGAGCACTCGACCTGGCGGAAGAGTTCGGAACATCGGCTGTCATCGTCGGAGGACGCGAGGCGGGCAAGGTTGTCGATCGACTCAAACAACTCAATGTTCCGGTCGTGCTTCGACTCGATTTCCCCACCGAAACCAAAGTTCCCACCCAGGAAGAGTATCAAAAACGCCCCCCTGATGAGCGTATCGAGCCCTATCAACTCCTGGTTGAGAACGCGAAGCGCAGGAACGAGTGGGTCAATACGGCGAACACGCTGGCCCAGGCGGGTGTACGGTTCGCCCTGACGACGGACGGACTATCCAAAATTGAACATTTTCCAGGGCGATTACGCACGATCCTCTCGGCGGGCCTCACGCACGACGCGGCCCTCGCGGCACTGACCCAGGACGCCGCGACGATCGCAAATCTCGATTCTCGCCTCGGAACGCTCGAGCCTGGCAAACTCGATCACTTGCTCATTCTGAACGGTCCACTGGGTGAGCGTCAGACCAAGGTTCGATACGTCTTCGTCAACGGCGCGAAATTCGAGCCTTCAAAGAAGGAAGACCAACCCGAGAACTCCGCCAGGAGCGACGCCAAGCCCTCCGCGAAAGCTCCGGAATCGAATCGGGAACCTGAGGTGTCCGCGAAGCAAACAGAGGAAAAGCAGGCCGAGACCCCGTCTTCAAGCAAGTCTTTCGACGAGAAAGAGACCCCGGCACCCAAGCAAGCTTCCCCAGCCCCCACACCCTCCCCCACCCCGAAGGCAGCCGAGCCGAAGACGTCGGAGACCCCTGCCGGGAAGGAGAGTGAGACTCCAGCCAAGGCTCAAGAGTCTGGTCCAGCCAAGTCTGTCTCCGCACCGACTCCTAATCCGAGTCAGACTCAGAATCCGCCCTCCCCGGCGCAGACCATCGAGGATCGCGAGTCCGTAACGCCGTTTCTGGATGTCGAGACCGAGTTCGATCACAACCGGAAGCCTCGACTCGAAACCAAGGGGACGTTGTTTATCAAGGATGCGACGATCTTGACCGTCGCAAAGGCTGGGACGATCGCCAAGGGTTCCATCTTCATTCGGAATGGGAAGATCGAAGCAATCGGTGAGGGCCTGACACCTCCCGAAGGGGTCATGGTTATTGAGGCCGGTGGACTTGTCGCCATGCCCGGCATCATCGACTCACACTCTCACGTGGCAATTCAGGGAGGGAGTAATGAGTCGACCACTTCCGTCGTTGCGGAAGTTCGCATCAAGGACGTGATTACCGGCGATGATCCCGCCATTTATCGAGGTTTGGCGGGTGGAACGACCACCGCGCGCATCCTGCACGGATCAGCCGACACGATCGGCGGCCAGGACGCCGTGATCAAGCTCAAGTACGGAAGCGCGGGGAGAGACCTGATCCTCAAGGATGCTCCTCAAGGGGTCAAATTCGCGCTGGGGGAGAATGTCACTCGGCGCCAAGGGAGGTTCCCGAATACTCGGATGGGGGTCGAAGCAACCATCGACCTCGCCTTCCAAACGGCCAAGGCGTATCAGGAGAGTTGGGCACGCTTTGAGGCGGCTCGGAAGGCGGGAGAGACCGTGCCGGCGCCTCGTCGAGACCTTCGGCTCGAAGCCCTCGGCAAAATCCTCGACGGCACGATTGGCATTCATAGCCATTGCTATCGGAGCGACGAGATTCTCATGCTCCTCCGCGCGACCGAAAGGCATGGGGTGCAAGTCAAGTCGTTGCAGCATGTGTTGGAAGGATACAAGGTCGCCCCTGAGATCGCGGCGTCGGGCGCGGCGGCAGCCACCTTCTCTGACTGGTGGGCCTACAAGGTGGAGGCCTACGACGCGATCCCTTACAACGCGGCGTTGATGAATGAAGCAGGGGTCTCGGTCAGTATCAAAAGCGATAGCGAGGAATTGATCCGGCACCTCAACCTCGAGGCCGCCAAGATGGTCAAGTATGGCGGTGTCTCCGAGGCCGAGGCCCTGGCGATGATCACGATCAACCCCGCCAGACAACTCGGGCTCGACGATCGCCTGGGATCGCTCGAGGTGGGGAAAGACGCGGACATCGCACTCTTCAACGGCCATCCCTTCGACGCGTTCTCCCGATGTGAACTCGTCCTGATTGACGGCGAGCTCTGGTTCCAGCGGTCGGAGAAGATCGAGGAAATCAAGGGACGTCCGGGATCTCACGTGGCGATGCCTGGTCCCGAGCCGTCCATCAAGCAGAGAGTGCTCAAGCTTCCGAAGAATCTCAAGGGGGTCTACGCCCTGGTCGGGGCCACGCTTCATCCAATCAGCGGGTCCGAAATTCCCAATGGGACTTTGATTATTCGCGACCACAAGATCGTGGCGATCGGAGACGCGAGCCTGGCCATTCCCGCCGAGGCGCAAACGATCGATCTTCAAGGCCTCGAGGTTTGGCCCGGGATGATCGACGCGGGGACTCGGCTTGGGCTCGTGGAGATCAACAGCCTATCCGAGACGCAGGACGACGCGGATGCCGCGGACTTCGAGCCCGAGTTGAAGACCAGCACCGCGCTTCGGGCAGACAGCGAACTCATCCCCGTCGCGCGAGCGAACGGAATCCTCTCCGCTTACGTGCAACCAGGCGGAGGGCTGATCGCCGGCCAGGGATGCCTCATCAACCTCGATGGCTGGGTCCCTCGAGAGCTCGTGGTCCTGGATCAACTGGCTCTTCATGTCAAAATCCCGCGGTACGTTGCACCTCGGCGAAGCGGCTCCGTGACGCGACCGGGCGGACAAGACCCATTGACGGTTCGGCGGGAGCAGCTCGATAAGATTACCGAGGTGTTTCGCAGAGCCCAGGCCTACTACAAAATCGTCTCTGATGCCCTGGCGAAGGGAGCACCGGCCCCTCAGCCCGATCCCCGACTCAAGGCCCTGGCCCCTTACGCCAAGGGAGAAAAGCCCGTCATCTTCCACGCGGACCGCCAAGGTGAGATCCTCGACGCCTTGAAGATCGCGGACCAGTTGAATCTGAAGGCGATCATCTCGGGAGGGGCGGAGGCCTGGAAGGTCGCTGATGCCTTGAAAGCAGCCGATGTCCCGGTCCTCATCGGGGGTGTTTTGCAGCTCCCCAGGCAACCGAGTGACCCTTACGACGCGGCCTACGCCAACCCCGCCCGACTATTCAAGGCGGGCGTTCGGTTCGCGATTCGCTCCGACCCCTCCGGCGCGCAGCTCGCCACGGCCTCCCGTAACCTTCCCTACGACGCGGCATTCGCCGTGGCGTTTGGGCTTCCCGAGGAAGAGGCCCTCAAGGCCGTCACGCTCTCACCCGCCGAGATTCTAGGCGTCGCCAGCGAACTCGGATCACTCGAGCCTGGCAAACGAGCCAATCTCGTCATCACCGCCGGACATCTGCTTCAACCCACCACGGAGATCAAGGGGCTCTTCCTGGATGGAAAGCCGGTCGAGCCCGCGAGCCGCCACACCGCCTTGTACGAGAAGTACAGACGACGCCTCAGCGAAGTCAAGGCGGGGACCGCTCTCCTGGGACTCGATCCAAAGCCCGCGCCACCGCCAGCTCCCACCGCGTCCAGTGGAACCATCTCGTCTCCAACCCCCGCCGAGTCAAAGTGAACACCGGGTCCCTCTGTCGCGCAGGTTGAGCCGCTCCCGCCACTTTGGTGGGGCCGTCTCTGTGCTTCTGACCTTTGATCCTCCGGCCCGCGGTCGAGCTTAGTACCTCCGGGCCGGTAATGACATTCGTTCGACAGGCCTCACGGTCTTTGACGCCGATCAACGGTCCAACGTCCCTTTCGACTCAAAGCCTCTTCCTCCAGCAGGAGCATCCAACATGCGGACCTGGCTTTGTTTTTTCGCCTCGCTACTGACGGTTTCCGTCGCCCGAGGCGCCGACCAGCCCCCAGGTGGTCTCGACATCTACTTCATTGATGTGCTAGGAGGAGCGGCCACGCTCGTGGTCACCCCGGAACGTGAGTCGATCCTATTCGACACCGGCTGGCGCGGCTTCGAGGATCGCGATCCAAAGCGAATTGAGCATGTTTTGAAGAATGTGGCCAAGCTCGACCACCTCGACCACCTTGTGACCACGCATTGGCACGCGGATCACTTCGGGGGAGTTGAAGGGCTGTCGAAGCGTGTCCGGATCGATCAGTTCTGGGATCGCGGTCTCCCCGACCCCAAGGCCCCTGACGGAGATCGAGAGGCGTACCCCGATGGCCCGAAACCCGACGACCCGCTCGGGGTGGCCTATCGAAAGGCGAGCGAGGGAAAGCGCCACTCCTTGAAGGCGGGTGACACGATTCCACTCAAGGGGTCGGTCGCCATGCTCGTCCTCGCCTCGGGTGGCAAGGTGATCGAAGACGCCGAAGGGCCCGCGAACCCCTTGTGCGACTCGGCTCCGCCGGATGAGCGACTTGACCGGTCGGACAACGCTCGGAGCCTGGCCGTCCGGGTTCGCCTGGGAAAGTTCGACTTTCTCGATTGCGGCGACCTGACCTGGAATATCGAGAAGAAGCTCGTTTGCCCCACCAACCGAATCGGTTCGATCGACCTCTACCAGGTCACCCACCACGGGCTGGGGATTTCCAACCATCCCACCCTTCTCCAATCCATTGAGCCGACCGTCACCATCATGAATAACGGCCCAAAGAAGGGGGGCGAACCGGCGGCGGTGCGTCGTCTGAAGACCATCTCGTCAATCAAGGCGGCCTACCAACTCCACAAGAATTCCAGCGACGATCCGCGGGATAATACCGACCCCGCGCTGATTGCCAACTCCGACCCTGCCGGAGGTGAATTCATTCACGTTCAGGTCACCCCGGACAGCCGCCAGTTCACCGTGCGGATCGGAGCCGAGGGAGCGGCGCGAACCTTTGAGACGCGTTGAGATTCAATCGCGGACATGGGCGGCAGCCAATAATGGAAAGGCGCGTGTTCCCGAGGATCGCCCATTGGCGGTTTGTTCGCGTCACGCGCCGTTCACTCTTCAATCGACTCCTGAGGAAACATTCATGCGTTTGCCATGTCGCTCTCTGCTCGCACTCAGCCTGATCGCCGCGCTCGTGGCGTCTCAACAGGCGAGCGCCGAGCAGGCTTTTCCTTATCCCATGCGAAAAGACACCTTGGAGAATGGACTGACCATCTACTCGGTCCCCTACGACTCCCCAGGGATCATCGCCTACTACACCGTGGTGCGGACCGGTTCGCGGAACGAGGTGGAAAAGGGGCTTTCTGGTTTCGCTCACTTCTTTGAACACATGATGTTTCGTGGGACAGACAGGTATCCTCAAGAGAAATATCAGCGTGTCGTGAAAGCACTCGGCGCGGACGCGAACGCATTCACCACCGATGATTGGACTTGTTACCACATGACCGTCCCTTCCACGGCCCTGCCAACCGTCGTGGAGGTTGAGGCGGATCGGTTCCAGAATCTAAAGTATGAAGAGGCCGACTTCCAGAAGGAAGCACGGGCGGTTCTGGGTGAGTACAACAAGAGCGCGTCGTCTCCCTTCCTGCTCCTCAACGAGACCATGCAGGACAAGGCGTACACGAATCATACGTACAAGCATACAACCATCGGTTTTTTGGCCGATGTGAAGGATATGCCGAATCAGTTCGCCTACAGCAAGACGTTTTTCGACCGCTGGTATCGGCCGGAGAACTGTACGATCATCGTCGCGGGCGACGTGAAGCATGACGCGTTGATGACGGAGGTGCGCAAGCAATACGGTGGTTGGAAACGAGGGAAAGCCTCGGTGACGATCCCGCCCGAGCCGGATCAGGCCGAAACGCGGCAAGCTCGGCTCACCTGGCCTTTACCAACCCTGCCCATCATCTACATGGGCTATCACATTCCCGCCGCCGACCCTCGCAACGCGGATCACGTCGCGCTCTCCGCATTGGCCCTGGCGTTGTTCGGCGAGACGAGCCCCCTGTACAAGAAGCTTGTCCTGGATGAGCAGAAGGTCGTTCTGCTCGCCGCGGATGCCGAGGCAAAACGCGACCCCGGTCTCTTTACCATCGTCGCTCGGGTGCGCGAAAGTGCCGATCTCGAGCCGATTCAAAAGGAGATCGAGACCGCCTTGCAAGAGGCGGCAACGAAGCCGATTCCTAGTGATCGACTCGCGGCGATCAAGTCTCACCTCCGTTACGCGTTCGCTGGTTCACTGGATAGCGCCGACGCAGTGGCCATGGCCGTGAGTGAGTCGATCGCGCTGACCGGCCGACCCGACGCGATGAATGAGCGTTATGCCGCCTACGATCGGCTGACCGCGGAAGACCTCGTACGGGTGGCAAGCCGCTACTTCGCCGCCAAGAACCAGACCGTGGTCGTCATGGAATCGGAGAAAGCAAAATGATCGCACGCCTCATTCGCTCACTCGGCGTGGCACTCGCCTCGGTCCTCTCCCTCGGCGCCCTCTTGTTCTTCTCGAGCGCCGTTCGAGCCGAGCCGCAAGCGGAGAAAACCCCCGCGCCCGTCTTTCTCCCCTCTCGCTCCACCCCACTGGTCGCGATTCGGTTCGTCTTTCAGGTCGGCTCGGCGCATGATCCGAACGGGAAAGAAGGTCTGGCGGCCCTCACCGCCGCCATGATCGCGGAAGGGGGGACCAAGGAACTCGCATACGACCAGATTCTGGCGAAGTTCTACCCGATGGCCGCCTCGCTCTCCTCGGCCTGCTACAAGGAGAACACCGTCTTCTCCGGCGAGATCCACAAGGACAATCTGGCGCGCTATGAAGAGCTCGCCACGTCCATGTTCACCTCTCCACGGTTTGCTCCCGAAGATTTCGAGCGGCTCAAGAACGAATCGATCGACTTCGTCTCCAAGACCTTGCGTGGGAACAACGACGAAGAGCTCGGCAAATGGACACTCCAGGTCGAGTTGTACAAGAACCACCCGTACGGGCATGTGGACCGGGGCACGGTCCAGAGCTTGAAATCGATCACGCTCGAAGACGTGAAAGGCTTCTACCGAACCCACTACACGCAGAAAGCGCTGAAGCTGGGAATCGCGGGAGGAGCGGACGATGCGATGCTCGAACGGATTCAGAAGCGATTGAGCGTCCTCCCCAACGAGAACGTTCCCAAGCTCGCATTGCCTACCCCCGCGACGCCCGAGGGGCTCGACGTGACCATCGTCGAGAAGCCAGCCGACTCGACCGCAATCTCACTCGGCTTTCCGATCGACGTGACGCGTCACGATGACGACTTCTATGCCCTGGCCGTCGCGAACTCTTATCTAGGGGAGCATCGGACATTTAACGGGAAGTTGATGCAGGATCTCCGAGGGAAACGGGGGCTCAACTACGGAGATTATTCTTATATTGAGGACTTCATCCAGGAGGGGATGAGCACCTTCCCGGTCCCCAATAATCCCAGGCGCCAGCAGGCGTTCACGATCTGGCTCCGTCCCGTGCCAAAGGATCGAACCGTCTTCGCACTCCGTGCCGCGCTCTGGGAGCTCGATCGAATGATCGAGGAAGGGATTCCGGCCGAGGACTTCGAGGCCACTCGTTCGTTCCTGCTGAACTATAGCAAGCTCTGGGTCCAGACCCTTTCTAGACGGCTCGGCTACGCGATGGATGGTGCCTTCTACGACCGAGAGGACCTGGTGACCGAACTGGCCCGCCGGCTACCCAAGCTGACGGTCGAGCAGGTGAATGCGGCCGTGCGCCGGCATCTCAAGAAGCCAGGCATGAAGGTTGCCATTGTCAGCCAGGATGCTCAGGCCCTGCGCGATGCGCTCCTCTCGGGGAAACCAAGTCCGATGACCTACGATACCGAGGGAACTCCCGAGTCGGTCCTGGTCGAGGACAAGACCATCGAGAAGTTCCCGCTCAAGAATGTGAAAGTGGAGATCGTGCCGGTCGATCGCATGTTTGAGCAATGATGCGATCCGGCCAGGGCGATTGAAGGTTCGAGCGGGATGGGTAAGATAGTAACGGCCCACGATCGAGGCCGGGCTCAGCTTCCCAGGTGGAAGGGCCCGACCTCTTGCTTGGATCATGCTCGGCCTGCTCGAGGCGCAGTCATCAACGCTAGGTCTTTTGGGACCGGAGTTGCTTGAACCTGTCGCGAGGGTCCTTGCTACCGCCTGGTTTTCAAACTGAATGACCGGTTCGTGCTCGTTGTGAGTGGAGTGAGTATTCGATGCGTATTGAGCGGGTCGACCTGACGCTGTTCAAGCTCCCACTGGTTCGAACGTTCCGGACCAGCTCCAGCTCGAAAAGCACGATCAGTCATATCTTGGTCCGAGTGGTAACCGACGTGGGAGACGTTGGTTGGGGTGAGTGCGCCTCCCCCTCCGACCCCTATTATTGTCCAGAGACCACCGAAACATGCTGGCATATTTTGAAGGATTTTCTGGTTCCCGCGGTGCTTGGTCGGACCTGGGAGACCATGGAAGAACTGGTCAACCTTTACCGGCATGTCAAGGGGAATAACTTCGCGAAAGCCGGCCTTGAAATCGCTTGCTGGGACGCCCTCGCTCATCATCAAGGCCAGTCGCTTTCAAGTCTGCTCGGAGGCGAACGTACCGCGATCGAGTCGGGTGTCAGTCTCGGCATCGAGCAAGAGATCGCCCCGTTACTCGATCTGATCGCACAATATCAGCAAGAGGGTTATCGAAGGATCAAGCTCAAGATCGCTCCAGGCTGGGATGTCGAGGTTGTTCGGCAGGTACGCGAGCGTTACCCCGACCTCCCGCTTCAGGTTGATGCCAACTCCGCCTATACGTTGGCGGATCTCGATCATCTCAGGCAGCTTGACCCGTTCAATCTCCTTCTGATCGAACAGCCGCTTGCACATGACGACATCATCGATCATGTTCAGTTGCAGAAAGCCTTGAGCACTCCCATCTGTCTGGATGAGAGTATTCACTCGGCGGATGATGCTCGCAAGGCGCTTGATCTCAAGGCGTGCAAGGTCATCAATATCAAGGTCAGTCGGGTAGGTGGACTACTTGAGGCGAAGCGAATCCACGACCTCTGCCTCGGGCGTGGAATTCCCGTTTGGTGCGGTGGGATGCACGAGTTTGGTGTAGGCCGAGCGGCCAACCTGGCCATCTCGAGCCTGCCTGGATTCACCCTGCCGGGAGATATCTCGGGTTCTGATAAGTATTATCGTGAAGACCTGGTTATGCCTGAAATCAAGGCTGTGGAGGGCTTGGTCGAGGTCCCTGGAGGCGTTGGGCTCGGGCATGAGCTGGTCGAGAGCCGACTACGGGCGAACTTGTTGCGTGAATGGTCCACCGTTGATTAAGGCGATTTGATAACTCTTCCGGATCGAGGCAGTTCACGTCATGAATTTGCTCGAAGTTCAGGCTTACATGGAAACTCGCAAGTCGATCATGCTCGACACTCTCTCCGAACTGGTTTCGATGGAGTCGCCCAGTCGAGACAAGGAGCGACTCGACCGACTCGCACGGCATCTTGCCAGTCAATTTCAGAGTCTGGGCGCCTCGGTTCAGGTGATCCCAAACGAGATTGGAGGGGATCATCTCCTGCTGAGCTTTGGAGCGTCCCAGCTCTCCCCCCCTGCTCTGGCCCTGGCCCACTTTGACACGGTCTGGCCGCGCGGGACCATCCTCAACCAGCCGTTTCGAATCGAAGGTACACGTGCGTATGGGCCAGGCACCTATGATATGAAGGCAAGCCTGGTGCTCCTTCAGGAAGCGTTGCTGGCGATTCGTGAAGGTCAACTTCCCTTAAAACGCGAGGTCCGTATCTTGCTGACCTCGGACGAGGAGATCGGCAGTCCAACCTCCCGGGCACTCATCGAGTCGACCGCGAAGGGTTGTGCCTTCGCGCTGGTTCCCGAACCGCCGCTACCAGATGGGCAGTTAAAGACGTCTCGAAAGGGAGTCGGCGCCTACCAGGTCGAGGTCGAGGGAAAAGCGGCTCATGCCGGTGTCGAGCCTGAAAAGGGTATCAACGCCATTAATGAGCTTGCCTTTCAAATTCCACGGATCCTCAAGCTGGCCAACCCTTCTCTGGGGTCAACGCTGAACGTGGGTGTCATCGAAGGTGGGACCACTTCCAACGTTGTTCCAGCCCATGCCTCGGCCAAGATTGACGTCCGTGTCACGACCCTGAGCGAAGCGAACCGCATTCACGAGGGGTTCCAATGTCTCACTCCCATTACGCCAGGCACCAAGCTCGTCGTGAGCGGCGGGATCAACCGTCCGCCCATGGAACGCACACCAGCGATCGTCCAGCTCTTTGAGCAGGCCAGAACCGTGGGTCGTCTACTCGGGCTCGAACTTGAAGAAGGCTCCACGGGGGGAGGCAGCGACGGAAACTTCACCGCCGCCATCGGGATCCCAACGCTCGATGGCCTTGGTGTTCCGGGCGCGGGCGCCCATGCAATAAATGAGCATATTCTTATTGATAAAATGCCTCGGCGAGCCGCGCTTCTCACTGGCTTGCTATTGCAGTAAATTCTGCTCATTCTTTTTTATCATGGTTAGGCAATCTATTTGCGCAAAGGCTGAAGCCGGATGAGTGACGAGCTGACGATTCGACGTGCCTCGAGCGTCCAGGATTATCTCGCATGCCAGAACGCTCAGCGGCTGGCCTGGGGAATTCAGGATGATTCGTACGTGATCCCCCTGGCGACCATGGTCGGAGCGCAGCTTCATGGCGGGATCGTGCTCGGAGCCTTCTTGCCAACGGGCGAAGCGGTCGGCATGTCGTTTGGCTTTTTGGGGCGGACCGAGGAAGGCCGGATTTGCTTCTATTCGCAACTCACCGGCGTGGTCCCTGGACGTCAGTCGGGTGGTCTTGGATATCGGCTCAAGCTCGCACAACGTGAGATCGCCCTTGCAGAGGGGATCGACCTCATGGCCTGGGCCTTCGACCCGCTCCAGGCCCGAAACGCCGGCTTTAATCTCGTCAAGCTTGGCGTGACGTGCGGCCGGTACGTGGATGACATGTATGGCCGGCGCTCCGATCAACTGAACCAGGGTGTTGCAACCGACCGACTCATCGCCGAGTGGGACCTCAGACGTCCTCTTCCCACCACCAAGACTGAAGCCGCTTGCTCGCCCGGCCCAGACCTTTCTCTCATTACGTCCACGCCACGCGAAGACGGCTTCCGAGAGGTTATCTCCCAGGAGCCGATTTCACTCAACGACGCCGCGGTAACACTGCTGGTGGAGATCCCCGCCGAAATCGGCAACCTGAGGCAGCAGAATCCCGCGCTGGCCGAGCAATGGAGACTCGCGGTGCGCGGTGCCCTGGTCGCCGCCTTCCAGGCAGGTTATCGAGCGGTCGGAATGCGACGTGAAGCGGGAGGTGGAGATAGCCTTGAACGTGTCTTCTATCGGCTGAGTCGAGCGGGCCAAGGAGATTGAGCTCTCGCTTGGCCCTGCCGACGTTCGCTGCGATTCAGGCGGAGACCGCTTTGCGGGGAACCTGGCGGCCGGTTGTCTCGTCCGACTCGCTTCCTTCCTCGTGATACTCCGCGTCGGTATTCACCTTCCAGGTATCGAACTCGCCGACTCCCAGGATATTCCGAGCCGCGAGGACCGCGGTCATCATTGAATGGTCCTGGTTATTATATTTATGCATGCCGTTGCGGCCGGAGAGTTCCAGGTTGGGTAGGTTCTTCAGCCATCCACGGATCACGGCGAGATGTTGCTGATACACGTCGTCATAGACGGGATAGGCCTTGGGCATCCGAACCACGCACCCGTCGATGACTTCCTTCGCCGAGACCAGGCCCATCGCGTCGATCTCGCGTCGTCCGAGTTCGATGAGTTGGTCATCGGGGGTGGTCCAGAGCTCATCGCCTTCAAAGCAGAAGTATTCGAGACCGAGGCTGCTCTTCGAATGGTCGGGAACGAGGTCGGGCGACCAATTCTTGAAGTTCTGAATGCGACCAACCTTTACGTTGGGCTCATGGATATAGATCCAGGTATCGGGGAACGTCTCCGCTCGATCCACGATGAGCACGACCGAGAGGAAGTCGCGATACCGGAGTGACTCCGCCGCGTCGATCACCTCCTGGGGAGGTTGGGGATTCATGCAGCGAATGAGTTCACGGATCGGCAAGGTCGAGATGAAATTGCGACCGTTGTAAACCGTGGTCCGACCAGCGGCGTCCTGGGTCACGAAGGCGGTCACCGCGGAGCCGTCGTGGTCGATGCGGACGACGCGCCGATCGAGATAAACCGCTCCGCCCCCTTCTCGAATTCGGTCGCGGGCGCATTCCCACATCTGACCGGGCCCTAGCCGGGGGTAATGGAACGAGTCGATCAGGGTCTTGATCACCTCGCCATCGGATGCTCGAGCCCCGAACAAAGCGTTCGTGACTGCCTTGATCAGGCTGAGCCCCTTGATGCGCTGGGCGGCCCAGTCGGCCGAGATTTCGTTCGTCGGCATCCCCCAGACCTTCTCGGTGTAGGTCTTGAAGAAGATCTCGAAGAGCAAGCGCCCGAAGCGATTGACCACCCAGGCCTCGAGCGTTTGCTCGGGTTTGATCGGTCTGAGCCGGGCCTTGACATAGCTTGCCAGAATCTTGACCGACTGCACGGGGCCAAGTTTCAGCAGCGCATCGAGCGGCTTGAGCGGATAGTGGAAAAACTTTCGGTTGTAGTAGATTCGGCTCAGGCGGGTTCGCGTGATGAACTCATCGCCGAGGATCTCGCGCCAAAGCTGATTGACTTCAGCACTTTTTGAAAAGAAACGATGTCCGCCTATATCAAACCGATACCCTTTGTACTGGTCGGTCCGGCTGATACCGCCAACCATTTTGGGGTCGGATTCGAGCACAACGCAGGAGTGGCCATGCTTGGTCAATTCGTAACCCGCGGTGAGTCCGGCCGGTCCGCCACCGGCGATCACGGTCTCGTGCGCCGCGACAACGCTCACCCCATCCGGGTCGTCGACTTTAATCCAGCGGTGCGGTGGCAATCCCGAACGAACCTTCCCGGTTCGTGATGAGATGTTGTCCAAACTTCGGCCTCCCATCCATTGGAGGATCGTATCATCGCGGGGCAAGGTCCCCGGGATTGCGACCAAACTCGGCTTGCGTGCCGGTCGGGACGAAGTTTTGGCATATTCAAGCCGTTCGGTCAAGGTCGGGATCACGACGGCGAAGCATGGCCTATGTACACACTCACACAACGCCATCCTTCGCCGGGGCAGCCGAGGGCTCCGCGAGGTGATCGTCACTTAGGCCTGCATTCGACTCAAGGAGGCTGAACCGAATGCAAGATGCGAGGATTAACCGTGGAGGCTCGCACTCGTTGAATCATCCCGTCGTGGGAAGTTCCACGCCGACCAGCTTGGCGGGATCGACCACCACGTGGCGGATCCGTTTCCGATTCCAGGTATAGGCGATATGCACCTTCCCATCCTTGGTCTGGATGATTGCCGGGTAGGAGTATTCGCCCGAGGCGGTTTCGAGCACCAGGGCCGACTTCCAGTTTACCCCGTCGTCTGAGATTCCGAGGTTGAGCGGGGTCCGCCCTTTTCGCGTATGGTTGTACACCAACAGGTGCCGACCGTCGTTGAGGGTGACACCATCAATCCCCGAATTCGGATTCGGGAGGTTGATCCCCCGCAGCGCAGTCCACGACTTCCCCTGGTCTTTCGACCAGCACTCGACGATTTTCCCTTGCTTGCTCCGGCTCAACGCCTGGAGGTGCCCGTTCTTGAAAGTAAGAATCGTGGGCTGAATCGCACCGAACTGAACACCGTCGTTAATGGGACCGGTTGATTCCCAGGTATGTCCGAGATCCTTCGTCCACTCGAAATGCACGCGCCACCCTTCATGCTCGGTGCTCGTCGGGCAGAGGATCGTTCCATCAGCAAGCTCGATCGGCTTGTTTTTGATGGGTCCGAGGATCTTGTTGGGAAGTCGCCGGGGCTCCGACCAGGTCGCTCCACCATCGTTGGATTCGATCACCATCCCCCACCAGGTTCTTGGAGAGGGGCCGACCTTGTAGAAAAGCAGGAGCGGGCCCTTTTTGGGCTGGAAGAGCACGGGGTTCCAGCACGGATGGCGCTCGGATCCATCGACTCCGTTGGCCACTTCCTTGGGGGGGCCCCAGGAATCCCCTTGATGAACAGAGACCCAGATTCCGACATCCTTGTTTCCTTCGGCGGTTCCCCCGAACCAGGAGGCGACGAGTTTCCCTTGCGACTCGGCGATGGTGGAGGCGTGGCAAGAGGGAGTCGGGGCGGTTTCGTAAACGAATTCCGACGTCAGGATCCCAGGTCCCTCCACCGCCTGGTCGTCCGCGAAGAGGAACGCGGAGGCGGGCGTCCCGAGACTCGCGCCACTCGCCGCAAGGGCCAACTTCAACAGTTCGCGCCGCGCGATCTTCATCTGTCAAGGCTCCTCAAAGTCAATCCAGGAGGGAGACCTCACCATTGACGCTCCGCATTCACGGTTCGAAAATCTGGGAGGCGACGAAAACCCTATTGGATCAAATCAAGACCCTAGAGGAAACCCGCGTGAAGGCATGGTTTCAGATCGATTCGCCGGTTCACCCGCTGGTGAGGAATTCCCGGGAGGGAGAGCCTCATTGCAAACTCCTCGCCGCGAATTAGGATCGACATGAGTCATGTACCGCCCAATTCCTCAAATGCGACCTACCCTCAGAGCGAGATCTCAATCGATGACAATGAAGTCAAGATGGACCGTGATCCGAATCTCCCTGGCCTCGTGCGCACTCCTGTTCTTTTGCATGAGCGTGAGTGCCGCGGAAACGGAATGGACGGAGTTGGTTGGGGATCGCGACTTCAAGGCCTGGTCGGGACCCAAGAGCCAGTGGTACTTCGCGAAAGAGGCGAAAATCGATCCCGAGAATCCCAAACGCTTGAGAGGGGAGCCTGGCTCGGGGGTGATGATCAATGGAGAGACGGGAAAGACCAACAACATCACTACGAAACAAGAATATGGCGATGTCGACGTCCATCTGGAATTTCTCATTCCAAAAGGGTCGAACTCGGGCATCAAGCTCGAAGAGGTGTACGAGATTCAGATTTACGATAGCTGGGAGTCGAAGAAACCACTCAGCGGAAGCGACTGCGGCGGTGTCTACCCCCGCGCGGAGCTTAAGCCCAAATATCATCATATTGACGAGGGGTACGCCCCCAAAGTCAATGCATCCCGCCCGCCAGGAGAGTGGCAAACGCTCGACATCTCGTTCCAGGCGCCTCGGATCGGTCCTGATGGGAAGAAGGTTGCGAACGCTCGCTTCCTCAAGGTCTCGTTGAATGGAAAGACCGTTCACGAGGATCTCGAGGTGCCGACTCCAACGGGTAACAACTGGCGCAAACCTGAGCGAGCCAAGGGGCCGATCTTGCTTCAGGCGGATCACGGCCCGGTTGCCTTACGGAATATTCGGGTGCGCTCCCGCTGACGCTCCCTCGCCTCGCCCCATCAAGGGCAACTTTAGCTCAAAGAGGACGTTGGCCCTACATCCTGAGCCTTGTAATGGGCTCAGACCATGGGCCAACCCTCTCTTACTTCAAGCTCAAGGGAGCCCTTTCTTCCACTCCAGCACCTGTTGCTTGAGTTGGTTGGTGATGTCGTTATTCTTCCGCGCGACGTTTGCCCCTTCCTTCGGGTCGGTTGTCAGGTCATAGAGCTCGGTATGGGACCCATCGGCATTGGTCAGAAGCTTCCAACGTTCCGAGCGAATGGCAAGTTGAGGGCTACGGTCCCCCTCTGGTTTCGGGTAGGCGAACGAGGTCTCGTTCCGTCCGTACTCCCAGAACAAGGGACGAGTGCGTTTAGGTTGCGCCGTGCCCCGTATCGCCATCGATCGATCCTCACCGTCGAACGTGACCCCGGCGGGAAGTGATACGTTCCCCAAGGCGCAGAGCGAAGGGAACAGATCCACTGCGCAGAGGACGGTCGTCTCATCGACGCGGCCCGCGGGGATCTTTCCTGGCCATCGGGCGATGAACGGGAGTCGGATCCCCCCTTCATAGAGACTCAATTTGCTCCCGCGCAGGCCGGTGGTGCGTGCTCGGTTGAATGTGGGAAGCGGGCCGTTGTCGCTGGCGAAGATCACAAGGGTCTTCTCGTCCAACCCTCTCGACTTCAACTCATCGAGAAATCGACCGACCTGCCGGTCCAACTCCGCGAGCACCTTGCGTAGTGAAGGGCGGCCTTGCGGTTTCTCCGGCGGTTCGGATTGCACCCAGGGCGTATGGGTGTCGTCCAGCCAGACGTTGACGTAGCAAGGTTTGTCTTCATTCTTTGATAGAAATTCGAGCGTTTTGTCGAAGAAGAATCGAGTCCGATCCCACCGTTTCACTTTATCTTGTGGTGACCAGATCCAGTCGCCGGCCGTGATATCGGGATGAGGCTGAGGACTCTCCCAGGTCCCCGCGTGGTCGTCATACCCATACTCCTCGAAGCGGGGTGGATCGACCACATCACGCCCTCCTCCGAGATGCCACTTGCCATAGTGGGCTGTCTTGTAACCGGCTTGCTTGAACGCTCGAGGGAGTGAAGGGGCTTTGGCATCGAGAAAATCGGCCTGCTCGCATTTCCGATTCCCCTCGCGCGTTTGCAAGTAACTGTTCAACCGCCAACGCGCGGGGAACTGCCCCGTGATCACCCCGCAGCGCGATGGCGAACAAATCGGCGAGGCGGAGTAGTATTGAGTGAAACGGATCCCCTCACTCGCCATCTGGTCGATGCGCGGCGTGGGTTCCACCTTGCCTCCATAACACGACAAGTCCCCAAGCCCAAGATCATCCGCATAAACGAAAACAATGTTCGGGCGGGCCGGAGCTTCTCCATGAGCGGAGCCAGTCAATCCCCACACAACAAGTGTAAACATTAACATGCAATAGATCCGTCTGCTCACTTCCAGCCTCTTTCGTTGCATGAAAGGCACGTGCGAGAATAGATCATCAAAAATATTCATCGATCTAAAAAACCATTGAGTTTTTGTGTAGCTGGTAAACCGTGGAGTTCGGATGGGAGCTCAGTCCATGTCGGTACCCAGGAACCGACCACCATCGACCCGAAAGCAAGAACCCGTCACAAAACTGTTGCCCTCGAGCAAATAGAGAATCAAACGGTTCAGGTCGGCGGGAGTTCCGCATCGACGCAAGGGTGTTAAACCAATCACCCGCTCCTGGTCGGCCTCGTTGAAGTCCGGTGGAGGCTCAATCATCGCGGGTTGGACCAGGTTGACAAGAATGGTGGGGGCGAGTTCCTTGGCCAGCGCCAGGGTCAACGTTTTGAGCCCCCCCTTCGCCACCAGGTAGGGAAGGTAGTGCTTGTAGGGGCGGTCGCTCGCCCAATCCCCCACGGAGACGATCCGCCCCTGGATTCCGTCAACGGCCCTTTGCGAACGCATTTGTCTGGCCGCGTAAACCGAGACATGGTACGGGGCCGCCAGATTCGCCGCCACCATGGCGTCGAAGTCGCCAGCCGTGAGCTGGTCGAAGGGGGTCTTGCGGTAAATACTGGCCATGTTGATCACATAATCGATGCGACCATAATGCCCCACAACCTCGGCGATGGTACGTTCCGCGTCCTGGGAGCGGGTAAGGTCGGCGGAGATCGCCAGGCCCTGCCCCCCTCGTTGCTCCAACTCGCTGACCGTTTGCTCGATCGTGGATCGACTCGTGTGGTAGGTCAAGGCGACAGCGACGCCCCTCTCGGCCAGGTCCCGCGCCAGGTCGGACCCCACGCGCCTCCCTCCGGTGATCAACGCGACGCGACCGGCGTGGCTCATGGCATGCTCCAGACGACTTCCGGGGTATTCGCCCTGAAGTTCGCCACACGGGCCAGTACGAATAACAGGTCGCTGAGCCGGTTGAGATAGACCAGAATGGGCGTGGGAACGTGCTCGTCCTCCTGGCGCATCAACGCGACCACCTGCCGTTCCGCCCTTCGGCAGATGGTACGCGCAAGGTGGAGATGAGCTGCGGAACGGGCCCCACCTGGCAGGATGAACTGGGTGAGCTCGGGAAGTTCTAAACTGAACGAATCAATGCGTTGTTCTAGTGACTGGACATGCTGAGAGTTGATCACCGAGTGGAAAGGGCCTTCTGGATTGGGATCGGCCAGGGCTGATCCCAGGAGAAAAAGTTCATCCTGGAGCTTGGCTAAAAAAGCATCGATCTCGGGGTCAAGCTCACCCGACCGTGTAACGCCGATCTCGGCGTTCAACTCATCGATCGTGCCATAGGCTTCGATGCGTAACGCATCCTTCCAAAGGCGACCACTCCCGAGGAGTCCGGTCCGTCCCTCGTCCCCCGTTTTCGTATAAATTTTCAAAGGCCCTTCCGCCTCTCTGTTTACTCGGCTCGGATCGATTGTGGGCATTGGCTTGCCCTGACTTCTATACTAGCTACGAGACTGGCCGTCAAACGGAGACCGAGGAGTTCGCTGGTGTCTTACACCAGTCTCCTCGAGCGCCTAAACGGCACGGCATCTCTGCTCGAGGCGTGATTCGGTCGGTCCGATTCGAATTGCGCCAGAGACATGGCAACGCCGGCGCGGGTTGACTCGTCCAAGTCGTTTCCTTGCCGTGGTCCGTGCCACGTGTTCATTGAAAAACGCGTGAAGCGATATTGCGAGACATTTTCATTCTAGGGACATGTCCATGAACGCGAAAGATCCCATCGTCGAGCTCATGAACCGAAGTGAAGCGGTCCTGCATCTCTACGTCGATGACCTGACGGATTCGGAGTTCAACGAGATCGCCGTCACTGGAATGAATTCGATCGCCTGGCAAGTGGGTCATCTGCTCTCGACCGAGCATTTGGTGATCGAGGCGATTCGGCCAGGATCCTCTCCTCCCCTTCCTGATGGGTTCAATGAACGCCACATGAGGAATTCTCCCCAGGCCAGCTCCACGGGTGGCTGGCTCAGCAAGGACGAATACTTCAAGCTCAGAGATGCGCAGCGGGCCGTTACGTTGAAAGTCGTCGAGGAGTTGCCCATTGAGGAATTGGACAACCCCGCGGTCGAGATGCTCCGTCCGATGTTCCCGACCGTCGGCTCCAGCTTACTCTTGATCGGAAGTCACACGCTCCTGCATCTTGGGCAGTTCGTCGTGGTTCGCCGAAAGAACAACAAGCCCATCGCACTCTGATTCAATGCCATCAAAAGCAATGAATTTAAAACCTCTTCGAGTCGCGGGAGAAAACTCAAGGCGCGCTTGAGATCAGTCCAACTGAAACCGAGGGTGCCTCGGTCTGGTTTCAACGACGTGGACCGACCGGGTAGATTTCACGTTCTCGCTTCGAGAGGATGGGGTAACCTTTGCCACTCGACCCGCAAGCCAAAGCGTTTCTGGATAAGTTGAGTCGAACCCGGCTGGGAGGCTTGCATCGCCTCCCCGTCCCCTTGGCTCGCGCGAAGTTTGCCCTGGTCACCCCTTTCGGTGGCCCTCTGGTAAAAGACCTGGAAATCAACGAGATTCGCATTGCCAACCTGCTAACCGCCCGAGTTTATCGTGCGAGCCAGGAAAACCCAGTCCCAGCGCTCATTTACTTCCATGGGGGAGGCTGGGTGGTCGGGAGTCTCGACGCCGTGGACGCAATCTGCCGGAGGATCGCGAAATCCTCCGAATGCACCGTCATCTCCGTTGCGTATCGACTCGCTCCTGAACATAAGTTCCCGGTTCCCCTTGAAGACTGTTACCTCGCGGTTCGTTGGATCTTTGAATGCGCCGACGATCTCAAGGTCGATCGCAAGCGGATCGCGGTGGGGGGAGATAGCGCGGGTGGAAATCTCGCGGCGGCCGTCTGCCTGCTCGCGCGGGATCGGAGCGGCCCTCGCATCGCC